>OGTJ01000108.1_pt1 | contig 51860 bp, 36 predicted proteins | sample 1574611 | NCBI WGS metagenome assembly OGTJ01 (sample SAMN03295858, study PRJEB24534) | human gut metagenome | isolation source: fecal sample 1 from infant 9 | host: Homo sapiens | place: USA: Pittsburgh, PA | collected 2014-07
CGTTAGTATGAACATTTATGTCGCACTAGTATGAAACAAAAATAAAGAGACTGTATCTTTCAAGGGGAAGGGGGAGTTAAGAAAAGTTTGAAAAAAACAATAAGATTAGGTGTACCTGAAGGATAAATGGAATAATTAATATTTGAAGGAGCATGTGAAAAAAAAAAATAAAATAGAGAGATTCCAACGCTTCTAGAACTGTTGGAACACGAAGTGGTGAAGCGACGGAAGTGCCAATATTTGATCCCATATAAGTGCCTATACTATACTCACATTTGACCACTCATAGTAAAAGCTCAGCTCCGGTGATAACCTGACAAGTATTTTGCAACAAACAATGACAACTCTCACTTGGGTGCAAAAAAAATTGCCATTGCAACTGCATTTCATATGAGTGAGAAAGACGGTTTGATGTGATCCAAACTTAAAACAAGTGGCGGACAAAATACCTTCTCTGTCGAAACAATCTCTCCAAAAGTACTAAGCTTCAATTGCTTAGAAGAAGTCGTAGTGTTTCCAAATTGTTCTTTACCTTCAACTAAACGTTTGTTGAAGATCGTTCGACCAATATGGCTCTGTAACCCCCCCTTTACTCTCTCTTTGCATTGTTTATAAACTTCGGAGCAAAGTTTATAGAATGCTAAGATTATACTCCGTCTAAGTCAAACGTTTGCAAAGAAGCATTGTAAAAAATTTGCTTTTACTTTTTTGAAGTAAACTCCTTTCTATTGAGCCCCAAGCAAACCGGACTTTATGATTGGCACCAAAAATTCAGTCTTTACTGCTTTGGGATTAGCATCATGTAAAGTATTTTTCCGCGATAACCAGAACGTATCGATCGAAACGTTTCAATAAACTTGATAAGTAAGACGCATAGAGAGAGGAAGAGAAATAATCTTTTGCTTGTGTTGCTATTGACGGAGTTCCCCCCTTTCGACATTCTACTATTGTCTTAACAATGTTCGAATGTTTGATGCAATATACAGATTGCCTAGTTAGATTTAACAAATTCAATGCACAGAATCGCCCCTACGGAAATGTAAGCTTCCTCCCATTTGTTTTCTCTTCTTTTTGTTATTGTTTATGAATCGGGTATTGCCGCTGCTATTGTTGAATGAATGTTCTTTTTTCTCTCTTTTCTCCATTTTCCATGCAAGTGAAGTTGAATAAAAAATTAACCCCATGAGCATATGAATGATAACAATAGAGTCATCCATTTGTTCGTGTGGGAATTTTAAAAGTTCGTAAAATTGTGAACTAAACTTCCATCACAACTGGTCGGAATAATTATCGCAAAGATTTTATTTCTTTTCGGAAACCTCAAACGTTGTTGAAAAGTAACTGAGACTAGAAAAATTCCTTCGATGGTGCTACAAAACCGCAGAATAGGGGACTACAAGTTGGCTGACAGCAATGCGGTGGCTTTGCGGGATTCATCAGCAACTTTAGTGATACGAGAGGAGTGGAGTGTACAAGAAAAAAGAGACCCCAACAAAAAGACGCTTCCAAAGAAGAGTCATTTTAACAATACAAAAGATCGCCAACAAACAAACGTTACCTCCCATAAGATTGTGTTGGTGATAAGGCATGATTAACCGAAACATCGTGAACAAAACAAATTCGTTTTGAACCACGATGGTCCTAATTGGGCAAGTCACCACAAAGTAAACAGAAAAGCATGCAATAGAAGAGGAGATAGAGATAAAAATGAAACTCAAAAACTGATCCCCCACAAATTGATGTGGTTGTTTTTTTATTTCATTTGTACAAACCTATGACTCTTTGTGCTCTTATGAAAGGAGGTGACCAAATGTCCAATGCTCAATGCCCAAAGACAAGGATGGGTTCATACTTTAACTCACATATGTTCCCCAAAAAAAAAAAAAGGAAAAGAGGAGAAGGTTCGGGTGATTTTGGAATAGTGTAATGTACCACCAGTGAAACGGGGCTTTTAGTGGCATATTATTTGTACATAGTAAACAATTAATCAAGTATATGTTAAAGAGAGGATGGTGTGAATGATAAACTTTTATAGAGTGTGAGGGGAAGTCAAATACTCTGACAGCCTAGCCATGTTACAGTTGCTCTAAAGCAATCAAACATTTTTCATGTAAATACTCAGTGGCATTGAATTGGCGGGTTAGTATATTAAGCTCCGGGTCTCTCTATTCCTCCTATTTCACAATTCTATTGTTTTTATGGTCTACATTCTTTTGTAATTGTTTACCTTTGTGTACAAGTAGAACAAATTTTGAAATTGCACAGCAAAAAATCTCGTTTTGAAAGAAATTGAAAACGCTACCAATGACCTATCAGGGAAGTGTGACAAAAGAATCCAATTGCAACGCGAGCAAATGAAACAACAACCTAGAGAATCCTTGTAAGTAAGCTTTAGCGATCATGTGTTTTCTTTGAGATCTCCCATTGAATAGAATCCGTGACCAATCCAAAGCATTACTCAGTACATCTGTCGTCACTGATCTGTGTTTTTCAATATTTTTAAACTTCTGCAACACACTTTTTCCTTGCAGTTTCAGTTTCTTGACCTCTTCTTCCCCACCCCTGATCTTATTCTCACCAACGAAGCTTCTTTTATTCCAAAAGAAATCACCTGTTTCCAATCAAAAAGTCAAAAACCTTATAGCTTATCTACAATAACTACAAGAATAGATTTGACGTGTAATTAATAATGTCCCTTTTTTTTATTTTATAATGATGATATAAATTTTCTATAGACCAGCTATATTTGAAGGTTTATATGCAGTTTGTATCTATATAGTTGTATTCCAATACATGGTTCTCAATGAGTTCTCGAGCTTTAATTATGTAATGGAATGATACTTTTTTTGCTTTTGCTTTTGTTTTTCTTGTTGTTGTTGTAGTTGTATTTTTTAATGAATGTTTAAGTATTGGTTTGAGTTTAGTTTTCTCTTGTTTATGAGTGGTGTTTCCATCATTGTCCATTTCAAAAAGTGAGGATGAAGTTGAATCTTTTCTTGAGGAAAGACTGAAGTTAGTGGAGTTTGAATCTATTGAAGAAACCGACATGTTATCATCATCATCATCATCGTCATTGTCCGAATCTTGTAAATCCTCCTCAACCGATGTATCTTCTCCCTCATCATCATTGCCACTCAACATTGACCCAAATGCAGATACTTTCTTGTTACATTCCAATCCAGTTGAAAGTAGTTTCTCCTCCTCTTTTTCTTCCTCCTTTGGTGGTGATAATTTAGGTGCATATAACCAAGTAATATCAGAATTTTTATCCCAATTTATAGTAAATGGATTAATAGTTTTTAAATTATGATGGTTTTTGTATATTCTTCTCCAGCATATATTGTGTAATCTATGGTAATGGAATTGATTGTACTGTTTAAATTCAGGATTGGCATTGATATATTTAATGAAGTTGGCTAGATTTTGATTATCACTTAGGTAGTGTTGGGAGGTGTATGAGAGGCTAGTGTTGTTGCTGTGGTGGTTGAAGTGGATATTATTATTAGTAGTAGTATTATGGCAATGGTGGATTTGTTGTGTTTCTGGCACATATTCTAAATAATCAATATTTGAATTGAATGTGGTGGTTAGGTATGACCCTATGACCGAATCGTCCATACAGTACATCATCTATGAATAGTTGTAAAAGTTGTAATAGTTGTATTAGGTATTAGTTGTAGTAGTTGTAGTTGTAACAGTATGTAATACTTTAGTGTAATATAGTAACTAAGTCAATGATGACAAAGCAGTAGTTGAATAGGTGGTATGTGGAAGGTGAAATAAGTTGAATTATTATTGATATGATATATATAAGGATATCTTTGGTAAAAAAGTTGGGTTATCAAAAAGTGTTTTGAAATATTGTACGATAGAGCTCTATATATATATATATATATATTTGAAATCTTGTGAAATCTGGGTAGATTTTATTTGGCGTTACACAAAGTTGTGCTTGAAAGTGTAATACGGAAATAGAATATGCACCATTGGTTATTAATTTATTGTTATTGTACAGTCCAATAATTACACAAAATATCTGCATTGCATTTGAAAAGAAATACAAAAATATAATATACAAAAACAACTACATACAAAAATAATGTAAATGTTTTAGATTTTTAAATTATATCTCTGTTTATTTTTTTTGCCTTTCTGTCATAAAATATAGATTATGGTTGTTCAACAAAGCCTTGATGATGTATATATGTAACAACAACCAAAACCCAACCAACAAAGTTGAAAAGCACATGTTTTAAAAAGTGCAGATCCTTATTATATCTGATGTCACCTTAACTTCTACAGTGTTTCAGTACATGAGTACCACAGTCTGACAAGACTTTTAATCTCATGACTTTGAATAAACTCTTTGTTGTCCAGTTAGTTTTGCAAATCTAACCATCTTTTTGAATCTTTATTGTGTTGGAGGGTGACCCCCACATACATTTAGTTTATACAGCAGTAGCTAGTATGCACGATTATTTTTCCCCCAATCACCACAGTTGCATTTCTTCTTCTAAGATACAAATCCCCTTTGTTTTTCCTTTTATTTCTATGTCAAACTAAAACTAGAACAATACAATACATTGGTTTAGCTAGTCAATTCAGGCTCTCTTTTGTTTGTTTGGTTTCTAGGGCGTCAGTCATTTTAAAACATACTTCCGATATGAGAAAGAAAACAAAATGAGTACTTTGTACACTACCAAAATTTTATTTATTTTATTTTTTTCTTTTCTCCTTTTCGCCGTTTGAATTCCAAAACACAAAGAAAGAAGAAAATGCGACACTGCAAATAACAATGTAGTAAAATAAGACAAACAGTAGCAAGAACCATCTAACTTATGGATAACATGCAACACAGTATCCCACCGCCTTTCCATTTGGAAGTGGGTGTGAATCCCAAAACAGAAGTAAAGCAAACTCACTCAAACCCCAATCGTTTCTTTTTCCTTTGCCTTTCTGCATGCAAGCTACGTCATAAACTAAATGAAAAAAAAAATAGACAGTACAGATTATCTTCTACTTACACCTTTTTTATTGCCGCGGCATTCATCGTCAAAGCATTACTCAATCATGAGAACAACCAACGGAATTGTGCCGTTACTGAAACGTGGTAGTACTTCGCCGCCTTCACTTTCAATCCCTTGTCGTTGTTTTTTCTTCTTATGAGGTCATTCAACTCACTCACCTTTTTTTTCCCCACTGTTGCATTTTCCAGATCTAGGTTTATACATCCCCCACACACATATTCACACATATACACACAGTGGGATCTTACACAGCGGAAAAAAAGAAAAAAATAAAAAATAAAAGAAATTAGCTAATGTCGCAACATAATCTTTTATGACATTTTATTTTTATTTAATTATTTTTTGTTTTGTGTATGATTGGCTTCCATGGGCCATTGATTTTTGTCTTCTAATTATTAATATTACTAATCTCACAAAAGAGAAAATCTTTCTTCTACCATTTCTCGGCCACGACAACATGAGGCACAAATAGTACATAACAATAGAATATAACATTATGAACACACTGCTTTCAAACACAATGGAGTAGAAAGTAGTATTTTTATGACAATTGGCATGCATCCCAGTGGCTTATGTATTGGTACAAGATTTTTGTCATGGGGATGCAGCTGGCTTCAGTCTAATTTGCGCATAACTGCAACACAGCAGACGATTAACATTTATCCTAAAGTTTCTTTCTTTCTACGCCTCTCTTTCTCTTCAGTACATTTCCATACTATTACGGATTATCTCGTGCATCAAAGTGGAGAGTTCACTTTTCCAAGAAAACAAGTTCCAAAGAGGAGAAATCTCCGAGCATCAAACGTATTCCCAAGCCAAGATAGTTTTTCCGAACCGGCTGCAGATACGAAAAATAAAAACAAAACTACACAAAGCAAACGTACTGCTCACACATTTCGGAACAATTTCTTTTTCTCTCTTTTTTCCTCCTTCTCCGCTCTGTAACTATTTCCTTTCTTGGTTCTGTGGTCCATGCATGATGTCTTTGCAAAAAATTACCTCAACTTAAGTGCAGGTCGGATTAGATATCCGATGCATCTTGCACCATGGGTGGGAAAAAGAAAAAGGGAAGAGCCGAGGCAGCTTTTTTAGAAAGCAATCTCATGTCGATGTAATATAGGTGAGTTGGGCAAATGAGCTTGCAGAAGTATGTTGACGAACAAAGTGATTTTTGCTGTGTGAGCGTGGCCCATTTTGATGAGACGGTTTCACCATCATGAAAGTGAAATTGCTGATTGGCGAACAGCATCACCGATTGTTCCGCTACCTTTTTTTGCCGTTTTGAGAGGGACAGTTGACTTAAAAAAAAAAAAAGAAAGTTTTTCCGAAAAGGATAGAATTACGATTTTTTCCACCATGAACGCCGACACAATTGTACGAAAAAAAAAAAAGATGCTCCCCCCTTCGGAACAACAAAAACAACATACCGGTTGTTTAAGAGCTTGCGCATGACACTGTGAATGACAAAAAGCTCTTAGCCTATATTGCACTTACTAAAGACAGAGAAAAGTCGAAGCCACAAACTCATTGGTATCGTAGCAGCTTATACGAGATTTGTAAGAGCAGAATGCCTCTGCCTGGTTTCCCTCATCTTGCTCTTCCCTGATGCAGTCGACATCATCTCATAATCTAATGTTAGTAAGAGTAACGGTCAATAAATTTTGATGAAGATTGCTCGAAAAGCTGATGTGACCAACTCCCTTTTGTGGCTTGGGTGTGAGGATTGTACTACACAATAAGGAGGAGTTACTTTTATCCATGACTGTTTCGGGGAATGTCGTTCTTTATGAACAATCTTTCACAAAACATTCGGGTTTTGTACTATTCTTTTTTTGTATTTTTACTTTGTCGCTTTAAAATGCCTTAGTAAATAGAGAGAGAGAGAGAGAAAATAATTTAATTTGCTTCTCTTTCTGATGGTTAGGATACTCTCTTTTGTGTAATTATTTTACCACCCTCACAACACCCGCACAACACCCGCACGACACTCAAAACTGCGGGTTATCGCACCCGAGCATTGATTGACTGACTTCACTTACCACGCATGCATTAATGCACAGGCATATGTTTTTACAGCGCCACCGGAAAAGTAGAGAAAGCGACATTCGGCTCTTGGACACGAAAACTCCCTTTGGTCCACAACATTCTATTCAAATTATATACCTCATTTTATTTCAGGGCGTGTGTGTTTTTATGAAGGGGAAATGTGTTTTTCCGGCTAGAAATTGTTCCCGCCCTGGACTCATAACCGTATATGAAATATTCCTTGTCAAGAGCCCTGTTTAGCACGGAAACTGCAGTTCGCCTTGGCCTCGCCCCCTCTCTCTTGCCCCACTTTTCTGCCTTACTTTAATGGGTATACTATTATTTTCTTTCTAATTTATAGGATAATGGATTATTTTGGACTTTGTGAAACAGAGATAGCTATTTCTTTGGCGTATTGTATTAGGTTCTAAGATACTGTCGCACCGCGGACTGTTGAAGCTCTTTTTCAAGGTGGGGAACGCGCAAGACAACCCAAAACTACTTTTTCGTTTTTGAGGTCGCGTATGTGAAGCGAGGCTTCTGTATCCAGCTGCGTTTTCGTAACCAATTTTTTTTTTTCTTTTGCTAGTTCTGGGTGAAAGCCATGCTTGTTGGAATTAGCTACGGCGATAAATCCATTTTTCGAAAATAGGGTTGCAAGACCCGCTTCTGATCAATGTTTAAGCTTTAAGATTTGATTGACTGTTTTTGGGTATTTTATTTTATTTTCTTTTCCATACACCGTGTCAGAATTGCAAAAAAGTTAAAATTATTAAAAAGACAGGTGTATCCTTCTTTTTGTAACCGCTTACCTAAACTGGAGCACTCGCCAACTAATAGAATAGAGATGCGGAATTCAAAAAGTGTGTGTGTGTTCAAAGCAAGATTATGGAATTCGATTCCGAAAGCGGGGGACAGTTTACAAGTCATTCATTGCTGCAAATCGTTTCATGTCATGGAAAAACATAAACTATGTCATTGCAAAATTGATTAGTTAGGGTACAATCCACTGAGTTGTAATGAATGACATAGCTGTTTCAAAGTGAGGGGAGAAGACTGTATTTCAACAGCTAGCACTCAATCGCAACATCTATGGACTATAACCTTTTTTGTGGAGTAACAAACATCATATTCATTCAGCTCAGTAAGTTTAATTATCATTCTAACTCCCACTAGGTGGTGCGGCTCCAAATAACGTTTTTCCCAACAAATCGACGCACTACCATATTATGTTACTACTACTCAGAGCTACCATATTCCGCATATTACTTTTCTATTTCCATCGCAAAATCACATCAAAATCCACAGTGTCCCAGCCACAGTTTGATTAGCCATGACACTGTCAAACAACCAGAATTCTGCTTTCCAGAATCATGACAGTACGCAACCTCCAGACATTAATTCGGTTCATTCCCCATCTCCGTCACAATCTTATAGAATGCCAACACCAATGAATTCAAGTCCACACTCTAGCACATCACATCAACCACTAGATTCTACATTACAAAACACCCGTCCCTCGATAGCATCACACAACTCACATGAATCAAGTGGCTCCATTGCTCAGAGTTATGATGAGCTGATTTCACAACTAAACAATGCACAAAAAAATGTTGATTTGAAAACTATTGGTAAACATCTAGTAAGTCCTGAAGAAAGTTTGAAGCAACCAGGTGGTGACATCACTAGAAGGATATACCATCAAATGGAAAATGTATCGGAAGACTCCCACCCTAATGGAATCAATATCCATAATCCCAAAAGACGTACAAGAAGTACTTCGTTTTCAAGATATTTGGACGAAACTAGACGTGGATCAACCGCCAGTGATATAAATGTACCTGGAGGGTTCAGACGTGAATTTATCATTCAAAATTCATTGAAAAAGAATCAAGAGCCACCAAATTTCTTGACGCAAAACTTTATGGAGTTTTTAAGCATGTATGGTCACTATGCTGGTGAAGATTTTACTGATGATGATGATGACGACGACGAAGAGGACGACGAACTGGATCAAGACTCGGGATCCAACTACGAGGACGTGTTTGATGAGGAGTCGAGTTTACTAGGAAACCAAAGACTGTATGGTGCAGTTCCTCAATTGCCAAAACAATTACCTAAACGTCGTCAACAACCAAAGGGAACTGCTTCAGTCGCCAAGACCTTTTTTTTGGTGTTCAAAGCTCTTGTTGGATCGGGTGTGTTATTTTTACCACGAGCTTTTTACAATGGTGGATTATCGTTCTCCATAGTTACATTGAGCACTTTCGGTTTACTAACATACTTTTGCTACGTTGTTCTTATACAATCAAAAGAGACTTTGAAATTGGCATCGTATGGTGAATTGGGATTCAAAACGTATGGAGCTCCACTCAAGTATTCCATCTTGGTGTCAATTTTACTCAGTCAAATTGGATTTGTGGCAACGTATGTACTATTTACATCGGAGAATATGATTGCATTCATTGGTGGGCTCTTGACGGAACAGCCTAGTTGGTTAACACGAGCAAATGCCGTTATTGTCCAATGTTTATTAATGATTCCTTTAGTGTGGATTAGAAACTTGACGAAATTGTCACTTGTGTCATTGATCTCATCGGCATTTATTGTTATTGGATTACTCATCATTTTCTGGTTTTCTGGATGGAAGATATACCTTGATGGTATTGGACCCAATATTGCCAACTTCAATTCCAATAGTTGGACAATGTTGATTGGAGTTGCCGTTACATCGTTTGAAGGTATTGGATTAATTTTACCTATTGAAGCTTCAATGGCACAACCTGAAAAGTTTCCCATGGTTTTGTCAATCAGTATGGTTGTAATTACTGCGATATTTGTCTCCATTGGTACAATAGGTTACACTGCATTCGGTGATAAGGTCAAGTCGATTATAATTTTAAATTTACCACAAGGGAATCTTGCCGTACAATCAATTTTAGTATTGTACTCCGTGGCTGTTTTTCTTTCTGGACCGTTGCAGTTATTCCCTGCCATAAAAATTGGTGAATCAATATTTTTCAGACACAAGGGGAAAACCGGGACCAAGCATAAAGATAAAGATGGCAAATTGTATCACCATTCTGGTAAATACAACCCGCAAGTTAAATGGCTTAAAAACATATTTCGTGCTGTTTCAGTCACTTTGGTTTGTTTTATTGCTTACTTGAATGCTGACAACATTGACAAATTTGTTTCATTCAACGGATGTTTTGCATGTATCCCATTGGTGTACATTTATCCACCATTGATTCATTTACGGTCAGTGACTAAAAAAATTGAAAAATCAACAATGGATCGAATTTTACCCGTATTTGATTATGTGTTGATTGTTGTTGGAATTGTCACGGTTATTTATTCAACTTATCAAATCGTTTTCTTAAATTAGAGTCAAATATAGAAAATAGAGGTTCAAAAATGCTTGTTTAGACTAAAGCATTGAAAGTAGTAGTCATGACTCCTCTCCTCTCCCACATGTGTATTGTTGGGTAGCGATTTTAAAATCGGAGTTCACCAAATGGTAAACAAATAGTTTCCTCCCCTTGAAACCACACCAAATAGCTCTTACCAAAGCGATGCCAGCGGAAAAAAAGAGAAAAGTAAAGAGTAAAGATGAGGGTGACTCATCGCCTCCCACACAATCCAACACTGTCTCAACTCCCAAGAGGCTCAGTTGTCGACAATGCCGTACCCGTAAAATCAAATGCGATGGAAATAGCCCTTGTCTGGGGTGTATCAAAGCCTCCATAGAATGTATTCCCACTGTCGGTGATATGCGAAAGAGACGTCCTCCTGCCACGTACGTTCACAAACTTGAGGGTCAAATCAATAGTATCAAGAAATTCATCACAGATTTGAAATCCTTGGAGCCTGAAAAACAGCTTGAGAAATTAAAGGAGACAGACTTGATTGAATTGGTCAATGGGCCAGAGTCGTCATCATCTGTGCCTACTGATTATACCCAAACTGCTTCTCAGGATTTACAAGACGATGTTGAAGAGAATAAAGTCATTTATGGTCCTACTTCGGTATACGATAATCACATTATTGCGAATGACAATCGGGCACCAAAGAGAGAAAATGAAGTTGCTGTTATCAATACATTGAACAAAGACCCCGATATTCTTAAATGTATTCAATTATATTTCACATGGCAGTACCCTGATCACAATATGTTTATATTTCGCGAGGCGTTTTTGATTGACTTTTTTGACCCAAAAGCCAGTAGCATTTACTGCTCCAAAACATTGATATTGAGTATTTGTGCTCTAGGTTCAAGAATGTCTGATGAAGAAAGAATTTATCGTCGGTCAAGGGAATTCTACCGCGAACTGAAGTCAATATTATTAAGCACACTTAGTCAACCGTCAATTGCATCACTTCAAAGCTTTATGGTGCTTGCATTTTTTGATATTTGTAATGGACTGAATTCAAGTGGGTGGATGCTTCTGGGAAATGCAATGAGAATGGGGTTTGATATTGGATTCCAATTGAATCCACAAGTATGGTTTGTCAAATCCAAGGAAATCTTGAATCCTTTAGATATGGAGATTAGATCAAGAATTTATTGGGGATGTTATATGGCTGATCATTTTATCAGTTTAGTTCTTGGTCGACCTTCTATTTTAAAGATGGCTGACTCGTCGATCCCGGAAACGGCTGATTTACCTGATTTGGAATGGATTGATGATTTCACGTATGACGGATTCATTAAAAAGAAACGAGGAATTGCCACTAGCAGTAAATCAAAAGCAGTATCATACATCGGTGACCCGTTGAATCAAATCATCAACTTGATTAATATTTCCGATAACATGTTGAATGATATATTCACTAAATCAGATGTGGAAAATGATCAATCAAATGAAGAGGAGCTAGATCTAGAGTCAAGATTGGAAAAATTGTTTGAATACAATGCTCAAATCCAACAATGGAAACAAAACTTGCCATCGGATTTGCAATGGAATAAGGATTCGTTAGCTAGCACCGGTGAAAATCCAACCTATTCGGGAATCCGCTACTATTATTATATTCTCCTTCTTTGTTTGAATCGTCCATTTGTGGGACTAGAATCCGAAAAGCTCAAACTAGACAATCATTTATCACCCTTGACTATTTGTCTCGATGTGATTGAGGATCTATATGTATCGATACATCGATTCGAACAAGAACATGGCTACAAGCGAGCGTCAATTTTCATTGTTTATTCATCAATTTTATCCGTCTCCATTATCTTGTTGACAAATGCCAATATTTCCCAAATCAATCAGCATCGTGACCAATTACAATTTTTCATGTCAGTATTACATGGATGTTCCAAGACTTGGAAATTAGCGGAGAAATCATACAATATAATCAAGGAAAAATTAAAGCATCGATCTGAGAATGGCGAATTGAATGAACGAGGCACCGTATCGAAGTTGAGTGATGCCTCCAAGTCGGATGAAGTGCCGAGTAGCGCCACAAGTGGCGCAAGTGGAACAGCTGGCACCACTGCATCTTCAGTTCCAATCATGAAAGATACACCTCTGATTAAACAATCACCAATGTCGAGTGTTGATTCGCAAAATTTCACAAATAATTTGTTGCTTGATGATAATATTGATTTCCTTGGTGGTCCGCCAGTTCTTATGACTTCTGACTTATTTAATGAAGATTGGGAATCATTGTTCCCTGATTATTTGTTCCATAGCAAAAATTAGATTCCTAGATTAGATTATTTTATCAATGTATTATTGTATTAGCTATACACATCTACCCATCGTTGGTCTTTGATGACATTTCAGCTTGTTTGACCAAATTCTCTGGTGCGTCTAACGTTTCTAACTTTAACTCAATTAATCTAGTCTTGTTGTTTTTAGCAAACTCTTTGTCATTAAACAAGTCAGTGATTTCTTTGATATTTCCTGCCTTGTGAGTTTCAATGTTCGTACCTTTAAACACTTTCAATAACTCGGTATTCTCCCATTCTTGAATATCATTGTAGGAAGCAGTCTTTCCGTGAATTAACCTCTCAATAGTAAATCCATTGTTGTTTATAACAAAAATGTAGATATTGTTGTGGTGTCTAACCATTGTGGAAATCTCTTGTACTGTCAACTGCAACGAACCATCTCCAACAAATAAAATGACTCTTCTATTTGGATCAACTTCTTCAGCAGCGATAACTGCACCTGATGCAGCACCAACGGAATAACCAATTGACCCCCACAATACTTGACTGATACCAACACAATTCTTGGGGAACTTCGTTTGAATTATTCCAAAGTTTGAAGTACCCGTTTCCGTGATAATAACATCACCTTCTCTCAACCACGAACCCAAGTTGGACCAAAGCCAAGATTGGGTAATATTGTGATCACCAGGTAATTCAACTGGGGGCATCTTGTCAAGGTCAAGGGTTGGTGGCTTGTAGTTTGCTGTGATTTTCTTCAACTCAGGAGAGGAAACCAATGCATGAAGCAACTCCTTCATTCTGATACCAGGGTACTGGGCACTCTTGATCTTGGTGTAATCGGAATGAAATTCAATAATCTTTGAAGGGTCTAATGAGTAAGAGAATGCACCAGTATTGAAATCAGATAAAATTGCCCCAAGTGACAACACCAAATCTGAACTTTCGACCAACTCTTTGGTCTTTGGGTATGACAAGTCACCCACATAAACACCAATAAACTTTGAATCATTTTCTTCAATATCCCTTGCCCCCTTTGCCATAGGAGTCACTGCAAATTTGAAATTGGTCAATTGAATCAACTTGTTCGTCTCAAAAGTGGCATTGTGTCTACTACAACAAGCATCAACAATAACAACGGGGTTTTTAGCTTTAGCAATCATTTCAAGAATAGTATCCAAGACTTCTTCCTGAACTTTTGGATCGTTTGGTGGTGGTTTCAAATTCAATGGTTTTTCCAATCTGCTAGCTGGCACTTTCGCATTGACCAAATTGGAGGGGAATGCCAAATAAGTTGGTCTTTGGTTAACAAAAGCTGATTCTATTACTCTATCAATCTCATCTGGAGCATGAACTGGATCATTCAATGCTGCAGTTGTTGCACTAATAAACGAGGAAATCCTATGGAAAACAGTAAAATCCCCATTTCCCAAAGTGTGATGCAACAACAATTCCTTTTTTTGAGCTTCAACTGATGGGATACCAACAACATGAACTAATCCGACATGTTCTGAATAGGCTCCAGCAATCGCATTTACTGCAGAAAGTTCCCCTACTCCAAATGTAGTCACAAGACAGCCAATTGATGATCCTTCGGGGGTAAATGCATTCTTGATTCTTGAGTATCCATCAGCAGCATAACCTGCATTCAATTCGTTGACACTTCCAACCCATTTCATCCCTTTCACATCATCAATCTTGTCTAATAACGCCAAGTTAAAATCTCCGGGAACACCAAAGACATTTTTGATTCCAATTGGGTTTTGATTCAATCTTGCAAACAAGTATTGACCTAATGATATTGTTTCTTCTGGCATGCTGAAAATTTTGGTAGTGGAATAACTTGCTTAAAGAGGAATGAAGATTTAGGTACTGTTCAGGTGGTATTTATAGTTTTATCTTGTGATAGGGGAGAAGGTTACAAAATTAAAAATTGACAATAATAAAGTTGCTATGGAAACGGAGATGAAGTCCGACAGATTCGCAACAAACTTATGGACCAGGAGCATATTCAATTTTTAGACACCGGTATTTCTCCTATTCTATGGTTGCTACATTAATCTCGCCTCTCCGATGTTGTTTGGTCACAAATTGTCACATCCCGATGCATAAACGGTATCATAGATCTGACGATTCTCTTCAGTCTGATTCTCGAATGCAACACAATTATTTTTACACAAAATTGCAATAGAATCTAATCGAATTGTTGAAAGTGGCATATACAGGTCGCTTAAAAATAACAACAACGTGAACGTCGTGAGCGTCGTGAGCAACGTGAGCAACGTGAACAACGTGAACAACGTGGGCAACGTGAACCTGTACTCAGTGCTTCTGGATCACCACGTCTTTGAATAAGTCGATAAAGTGATGATAAACCTTGCAAACTACTACCCAAGAGTTACCACATGTTATCATGCATAGAACACTCACATTTAATACCAAGAAAAAACAGAACAATAGATCTAGATCTGATTAGTATCCACGAATACAAAAACAAGCTCAACTTAGGATCCACGAATCTCATACAATATTGCAAGAACCGCAAAAAGAAAGCTGTTTGATGCCAAAAAAAAAAAAAAGAAATACGATACCAATGATTTTGCCCAGGATCGAACTGGGGACGTTGTGCGTGTTAAGCACATGCCATAACCAACTAGACCACAAAACCAAAAGAAATCGCAATGATTCTGCCCAGGATCGAACTGGGGACGTTATGCGTGTTAAGCATATGCCATAACCAACTAGACCACAGAACCAAGTTGTGATGTGTCGATTTCCTTCCGGAGCGTGGCCTTCCTGTCGATTTTTGCTTCTAAAAGTGGTTTATAGAGGTAAGAGGAGACTCATTTGTTGATTAATGTGTTTAATCATGTCTGAAAAGTATTCTAGACCCTTTCCCTAAACGTTTTAAGGCCTTTTTGGGTGTGTTGTATGCGCTCAAAAATTTTGGTAGCTCGTCAAATTTTGCAGCAATTTTGAGTGAAAAGTGGGGACAATTAGTCAATTGGATATGGAAGATAAGAATGCGAAGCTGCTTGGGACAACGTAATGATACTAAGACCTGTATACACACGCTCTGAAGATCCTCCACATCTCTACTCTTCATGCAACATCAAATCGTTCATTTTAATCTCTTTGTATACAAACTACTCACCCTCAGTCCATATTTCATCATCGACAAAGTACAACCAAGAAAAAGTGTTCCAGCTACTTATAACACCTATGCCACAATACACGCTGTAAATCATCAAGTTTAAAAACTCAAATCTCTTTAACATTGAAAACTTATTCAGCAACAAGTCAATGATACTGGTGAATGAAACCACGAAAATGAAAACTAAGATATACCCATTGAGCACTCGGTCTATCATAGAGCCACTTGTCTTTTTAGGTACCCGAGAAACTTTTCTAAAATTGAAGTAAAAGATAATGTACCAAAGCAAGGTGTACAAAACTTTCACTAACCATTCATTACACGTGAATATAAGTGGGAAAAGTGATCCATATCCACAAGCGACGAGTAGATTATATGCAGGTAATAGTCTTTTGTCACGGGAAACAATCAACGTCAAGGGGAAAATGACAAGTAGTATAGCCTTTTCATGGACATGCCAACCAAATAAAAAGGATGCGTAACCGCACAATGTCATAGCTCCAATAAACCTGCGGTACGTTGGTTGAAGAAATAGCGGAATAAGGGCCATTACCTGATAAAACAACGTCAATAAGAACGTCAATTTTGGAGTTATTTGAGGAAGAATGAAAAATTCAATGTTTCCAACTATTCCTCTAGTTGAAGTTTTCAACAACTCATCATGACTCAATAAACTGGCATCAAATTGAAACACCCGTTTCAATAAAAAGCGAGACACTGGGATTCGTTTGTAGATTTGGATCAAAACTCTATCGAAAAAAGAGTAAAGGGCCCACATGTTGGGTGCCCAATACGCATGCGTGAGACCGCGACTGAATGGAAACAATCGACTTAATAATTGTGGCAACGTGTTGTAAAAGGGCAAGAATGCCACGGCGAAAACAGATGTTACAACACCAGCTAGCTTGAGGGCGTTTTTCCATTGAACAATGCAGACCACATTGGCAACAAAATTAAGTTTCTTGCTCCATTTAAACTTCAAGCAATATGCGCGTAATAAGAAAACGAATACTGCTGGTGCCAAGTACAAGTAAATATGCTTGAAACAAAGCAAAACTGCAAACCAGAACCCACACAATAAGTACCTTTCCAAACGGGCACTGTTTAGGCAAAGCAACAACACCCCATACATCATCCCATTATATTGGAAATGTATGTGATCAATCAACATTAAACCGGGGGATAATGCGAGACTTGCAGTTGCAACATACATTCTCCTTCGAAGAGCATGGGTGGAGGAAGTATCAATGATCCATTGCAATGCCACAAACAACACCACCTCACTTAAAATGACAGTGACTCTTTGAAAATAAACCGTGGGCAATCCGTATTGACCCTTTTCCACAATATCCAAACATCCATCCCTAGCCACTACTGGCGGAACAAATTGTGATAACACCCACTCAAAAAATGCGAAAAAAGGTGGATAGTCTAAAGTCCATTGTGAAGTGTTCTCTGTATACCATTGAGATATAGGCAATTTGCTAGTTATAGCTAGCCAGTTTCGATGAACATCGAAATCTGTAGAGTGGTACCCAACCATTAATAGGAGTTTCAAAGCGAGTGAGACAATCCATATATTGAATAGCGTGTACTTCCTAGATGTCGGGGGTTCTTTCGTAGACTGTAGTTTGGCATTGTTTGATGGTATGACCTTTTTCATGGCCATTACTTGTCGATTGGTGGTGAGATACGTTAGTTGTTTGGTACTGAAATATTTTCTAAAACCACAAAAACTTGTAATCGCGCACAACTATATTTCATTAACCAGATTTTATTCCAATAATACATAATAATAAATACATAAAAACGTGTCACCACTCCAAAGTTTGCATTATTTTGTCGTTTCTAATGAATAGTTGCTTAGCTTCTTGTCCAACTTTGACCTTGTTATAATATACAGAACAATCACGATTAATACAATTGTAAGTGTATTGCGATACAGAAACACCAGACTCAAACACATTTTGCAGGCAATTACGACACGTATTTTCAATTTCAATAATTTTCTGTTGCATCTTCTTGCAAGTCATGGCAACATTTGCCACTAGTTGTTGCTCATCTAGAGAACATTTCAGACAAACATACTCCCTTCCATCCAATCTGCTACCACAAATTAAACAAGAATCACTGAACGCACTGATTATGTTAGATCTTGTAAACTTGGGCAATTCTCTATACCATCCTCTCACGTCAGCTCCCATCAAATTGAAAATTCTCTCCAATGGAGGAATCAATACCCTTGTTATGTAATACTCATAGTCCAACATCAAAGGCTCAACAGTGCTAAATGTCTTTATAAAATCCTCCGGAAACATGACTCGATCTTTGATTCTAATCTTTGTGGAATCACGAGTAACAACATAGGGAATTCTTTCCTTGTATTGTGGCTCTTTTCTAGGATCGTCTTCAACTGCTTTACTTGCAAGCAAAGCACCAGGGGGCAAGTACCTTTCGTCCTTGTAATTCCCATATTTCACCTCTTTAGCAAAGCAGAAATCGTTAATGGCGATTTTGTTATTGAATATTTTCAAAAACTGCTTCAACGTGTATTGCTTCACTTTGGACAAGTCCTTTGTCTCGAACAAAATTCTCAATGCCTTTTCCGTTATCTTCTGCTGAGCCGGTATACCATCTCTACGCACGGTTTCAATTCCTTTAGCGTCAAATTTGGGAACCACTTGATCCTCATACTCAAAAGAATATCCAACATATCGTTTCTTTGCAAGCAAGACACATGGATGATGCACCTTTTCAAACTTGAGTTGAATTGGATCGGGAAAGAACTTGGTAACAACCTTGGCAATTTCGCGTCCCAGTTTGAATGCTTCAGCTTTTGATTTTCCAGGGAAATACACAAATAACGAATCAGTGTCACCATAAACAACTTTAGCGCCATAACCACCTGCTTCGATCATTTCAATTGATTTATCAAGAACTTCTCTTCCAGTTGAAACGATTGCATCGGCAATGTCGGAGTTTGGCATTCGACCACTGAATGTTGCCGAGGTGTATCCATATGTCACATTGGCAATCAATTTCAAAGCAATTTGTCTAGCATTATAAAGTTTCGTTAGCTCTGTATCATCTTTAAACAATTTCATCACAGACTTCGTTTTTAAACGTATGTTTAAAATCTCTTCCAACATTTTCGCCAAAATCGATTTTCGTACATGACTCTTGACAAATGCAAACCCATTGGGGGAGATGTTGACAGCATCATCTTCCATAAGTAAGTCTACTATACCTGGTGGCAAGTTGAGATTCTTCAAATAGCCAATATTGTTCTTCTTTGGCTTAAAGTTGTGAAGCTTACCAATCAATGTTGAGTAGCAGTAGTTGTAAGCAATCATAATTGATGGATACAAGGATTGAAAATCCAAAACCACCAACGGCGATTTATAAAAATTCGACTTTGGCTCCAAAATCAATGGGATACATTCAATTGGCCTCATTTCGTGTACTTGTACTTTGGAAGGTGAGTTTAGCAAGATGCTCTCCAGTTTGGATATTCTCGACAATATTGACTCTACTTTGTATTGTGATCCACGATAAAAATTGGAGTTGAATTCTATTCCAATCAACCTCGAATGTTCAACATTTCTAGTAATCAACTCTTGAACCGATATGATTTTCAATGTCAACTCTATTCGTTTCATGTAGTAGGAAAGTGCCACTTGAATGTCTTTGAATCTCCCACTCTGCAACCATTGCGATATTTGGTGAAGCAGGTATCTTGGTAAGGGTCTATGAAGTAAGTGGTAACACACATTTTCCAAAGTGTAACTAGTGAGTGCCATCTCAGATTTCAAAATTCTCCACACGTTCAAGATATGCCTTCCATTGATTTCAATGTTGGCAGTATGAGTATAACCCCATCGATCACCTAGCTTACCATTACTTCGATGGGTTCCTCTGCTCAATTTACTCATAATGTTCAATTGATAAACCTCACGAAACCTCTCAACAACGTATCCCCAAGACATTGAATTGACCTCATAGCCGGACAAAATATCCGGATCGTATATGCCCACAAACTCGATCAATTTTTCCACCATCTTCGTTTCCTCATCAAATAATTCAATGAATAAACCCAAAGACTTGCTCATCCTCGTGAAAAGTTCAACGTTGTAGTTGTTATTGTTGAGAACGAGAACACCGGTTTTGCACTTGGAAGTGACAAACATTTCATTCGCATCATCAAATGAATAGAAAATGAACAATACAGGATCTCGTAGAGGGTCAACTGCCAACTTTGAATTTGGTGGACTCGCATGGATCTCTAAATGGAAACTGCTCAAGTAATTAAACTCATCCGGTTTACGTGAAACCTTTTCGGAGTTGTAACTGAATTTAAAGTCATGGGATTGGGTTACACCCGGTTCAATTTGAGACCTGTATTTGAGGCGTTTCTTCATCAATTTGTTCTCTTCACTTTTGAGCCAATCAATAACACTCTCTTTGCTAGGAGGTTGGGAAACATACTCCCATGTACGTACCTTGTTACCAACAAGGTCCCCTTTACCCCCAGTTCTATCCACATTCACAACATCTAAACTTGGAATAGTTAAAGAGTTTTTTACAGCAACGTTCATTTTTTGATTGGCAAAAATAAAGGGCTTTGTAGGAACATCATCGACGGTATTGTAGAATGGATCATCATAATTTATCTCCATCATTCCAGAATCTTGGAAAACCTTTTTGTAATTTTCCTTTTTCAATTGATCTGGTAGTATCACCTCAAATTCACAAGCTCCCACTTGCATGTTTTTCAATGGGGGATGTCCATTGGACTGACTGGGCGTAGGTGTGAATGAGAAATCTTCAATCGAGGCTATTTCATCAAAACTGGGCAACTTTACGGCTGCAGTGGGTTCATTCTTGGCTCTAGTTTGTGTCATTATCTTCATAATTGATTCATCGAGCTCTTCCGCTGAATCGTAGTCTCCAAGCTCGTCATTGTCATTGTCAGCATCATCGGCATCAGCACGATATTCAACCGAGTTGTCGCGGTCACAGTTGTTAGTATCTTTCGCAGGTAAGGTGCTGATTGATGCAGGAGCACCTCCGTTCTTCGAATTCGTATTGTTTGCGCCATCTTTGCCATCCAACAGTTCATCCTCAAAATCCGAGAATATAACATCATTCTCCGAGTCATCCACAACATTTTGCACTTCTTTGTGGCCATTTACTACATCGATGTTTCTCGAAGCAACTGTTTCATTTGCCATGCCTGAACCATTCCTCTTTGATGCAGTCCCATCAAACGATGGTGCATCCACCAATTTGAACAAGTCTTTAAACTTTCCCCATATGAGTATGTCTCTACCAAACTGCATTCGCAGACGGTGAAACTGCAATTTTTTTTCAACATCAACCAAATCGAATGAAGTTGGAAAATTGGCAAACGTTTCAGCATCTGACTGAGGAAGAAATCGCCTTTTGTTTAAATACTTTGCAGCATAACTATCAAAATTTTCATTCGACTTACCATTTAATTGTTTCATATAATCCAAAAGCTCCTCCAATTGTTGCTGGTTGGACCAAGTTGATGAACCTGTACCAAAATAACAACGTTCAGAAGACTCCAAAACATCCACTGAAACATCAAATGCCGAGTTTCTCAAATGACACTGGTACTTTAGGTCGTTGTAGATATATTTCAATGAAGATAGGTAGATTTTTGGAGTACCATCTGGCTCATGTTTATAACCATGCTTGGGATAACCAAACAGCGTCAAGTCAGCTTTATACTCCTCAAATTGTTTCCTCTCAACAAATTCATTGTGCAATTCTCTCGCCGATAGCCAAGTGCGGTTGACAATACTACTGGTTGTTATATCCAACTCTAACATGGACTTCCCGATCCTCTTAAACGTTTGCAAAGTTCCTCCATCAACTAGCACATTATCGGGTAAAATATACAGTTGCAAATAATTTGATAATCCACGCATTTGTGAATGGTTATATCCCGCACGTTGATGTTCACTTATCAATGGCATTCGAAAATACAAACCTTTCGTTTGAGGTCCATCGTTGATATGATCGCGGTCAATAACCAACCAACCACACCCAAATAGGTTAAAGTCGGTCAAAAATTGCAACAAGTACGGAAGGTGTGCTTCATAAACATATGTTGCGGCGCCACTTTCTTTTGCCCCACCTGGTTGATCAAGATTGTGCAAGCTGATTTTGTTTTCTTGAAACATTCTTGCTAATCGATTTTTATATAACGGCGAAAGAAGGGAAATTTTGTAGAATAATTTATAACCAAGTTGAAATCCATAGATGGGGACTGCTTTACAAATTGAAACATTGGCAATGTATTTACGAAGATTCAGCTTCTCATTACCGTTGAGGTCGTTTTCAACTGCATCTTCTTCTTGCTCCTTCTTTTCGTCCTCCACTGTGATTTCATTTTCCAATTCTTGCTCTTCAGTGCCCTTTCTCCCACGTCTCCGCTTAAAAGATTCCCTTACCATCACCTCTAAATAGTTGATAAGTTTGTCCAAGTACTCACGACTTTGTAGTTTCTGATAGTCCTGCTCATGACAATCCACGTAAAAATAAGGGTAGAAATTATGAACATGTATAACAACATTGAATACAAATGCTCTAGGACGCGTTAGCTGATGGGAGCCCAAAAGTTTCTGCTTCTTCTTCATCGGAGACAAATTGCGAGAAGAGGCAGCTTGCTCTTCAAAAGATAGCGAGCCGTAAACTCGTACGATTGGAACCTGAGAAACCTGGGTGTACAACTGATCCAACTTGGTGGGGTATGCTTGATAAGTGTCATAATCGTTGATTTGAATTTTTAAATGGGACGCCGAGGTTGAGTGAGAAGACCAGTTGACCGAGCTCACATTAAATGTCGAGTCAAATGTCGAAGTATTATGTTCACCATTATTCATAGATTTGTCATATATGGATGTTGCGTGGGAGATGAGATGGAAGTTCTGGATTTGATGGCAAGCTTTTCGCTTCTTTTGTGATTGTAGCGAGAACATTTTTTTTTTGAGTTGCTCATGGAACTCTCAAAAGAAGAAACATCTTTGAATTTGAGGTAATAAATCCACTAGGGAAAACATTACTCTTCGTGTGTATCCGCGTATGCTGACGCAGTGGCTTGCTTGTAATACTCCAGTCAATATATGTGGTTGAGTGAGAGCGATCTGCGATCGAGAGCTTCCGAACAAACTCATGGCTGCAAAATCGTATGCAACTACAGAATTCATCTCAAAATGTGGAAGCAAGTGTGAGACTAAACTTTAGCAAGGCTTCTATCTTCTGCTTAGAGGATCTTCTCTTACTCTGACACAATCTATGGATGATCAATATACTGCTTGCAATGCGTTAAAGAGATATATCCCAAGACTCCGATTTCTGCACCAGCTTTCGTAGAACATATTGAGAGGTCTTCGAAAACCTGGCTATTATCTAGCTCAAGTTATCGGGGCGCCTTGCCGCACACACAGAAACTTGAAGCATACGATTAAGTAGCTCCATTGCAACAATCGTGGTTGCTGTAAGCATAGAAACACCATACAAAAGTCAATCACGAAATCGACTCGGTTAAATGGAGGCCAAAAACCTTAGATAACGAGTTGAGCGAGCGAGAACACAGGTGACTCACGATTACGTCACTAGATTCCGCCAAATTCCACTAGATTCGTTTGTCCTTCCCACTGTTTCTCAATTTGATTATCCCCAATCTTTCAAACAAAAAGATCTACTTGAAAACTCTTTCGGGATATATCGGAAGCAATTTTAAACTGACGTTTGTTCTTTACACCTTACCCCACAAGTCACAAATTGATTGTGTTATTGTACACAAGCTTGAAATAGATGATGAATCTTAAAATTACACAATTTTTTTCTTCTTATCCACTTCTAATTTCGGAGTTTTTGGTTTTGTGGCGGTCAATTAATTTGGCATCGGACTTTCGGCACCAGGGAACAGAGATTGAGAGGGAAAGAAAAACAAGCTGGCACAATCTGTAACAAAACACCTCAAACGGTTAGATACTCGATAGTTTTTCTAAAGGTCAGTAATGTTGTCATTAACTCTGAAAAGCTGACTCGGGCGGGTAAAAGATCTGTACGTTTGTTATTCACCCCTGCTACGATACTAACTTGGATACATAGGAGGCAGACGGTAGAAAGAGGTACAATCAGCATCTATACTTTTGAGTCTAATAATCAAACTCTTCTCAATAGCTATAGCAAACAATGACACCATCAACGACACCACTACTACTTCCACCACTTTTTGGACCTAAAAAAGTTATTTCACCACCACAGACACATATTCTTCTTGATTTTCGGTCGTGTGGTTCAAAAGAATCGCCAGATTTTTTTGTATTTGTTCGACAAGAAAAAAATAAAAAATACAACGTTACACAAAAAAATATATTCATCCTTTCTCACCCTCTGAGAAAAAGGATTTCAAAATACCTCAGCCAATAACATTCTGCATTTTTATTTCCTTCTAGCTTTTTACTATCATTATATGCAGTAAAGACAGTATTGGTGTCCCTACTTGGTGGTGGGGTTTGTGTACTATAAACCTCTCTTTAGTTTCTGGTGCACTCTATATCCTATAATGGCGTTATCGCTCAGTTTAAAGGTTACCCCACAAATGAAAAGAAAAAACAAAAAGAAGCGAACTGCAGAATGAGCAGTGTAAGAAACAAATGAGGTCATTAGCGATACAAGAGTATATGAGATATAGGTCAAAGATTCTACACTTCTGAGGGAGGGAAGCTTAATTCTGCTTCACTTTTCTAGTGAAGATGAGACCTTGTTGAGAAATATTGAATCTGAATGGTCGTGCGGTGGATGATAATATGTGTGACATATAAACATCTCTCCTTCTCTTTTGGATAATTTTAAAATTTTTTATTTATAAAATTGTCTTGGTATTGGCATTTGGTTAAGGGGACCGACTTTCTATATTCAATTTATTGCATCATTTTCAACTACGAGTGACCCAATCGTGGCTTACTACTTGGATGAAGATAGACTGTGAAGGTCGCTTTGCATATGGAGAGAACCTCCCCCTACCCCCACTTTGCCAGAAAAACCATAGTTTTAGTGCAATTGAGCCTCGTATTTGAAAAGCGCTTGCTTAAAGGATCTAATTTTCATAACCATAAACTTTTTTGCTTTAACCAATAGTCGCCGACAATTTAGCCGCCAGACGAGAACTCCAATTACAGTGGACGGGTCCCTTTCGAGAAGACCTTTCTTCGTGTCTACCTTACTCTGCCTCTGCACCTTCTTCATCAAACTCCGAACCTGCCTGTGTTATAAGCTTTTGTATGTTTTTAAGCTGCTTTGTGTAAACTTCGGGCTTTTATTTTATTTTTTTATTGAGAAAGACCCAACAACAGACAATTGTCTAAAAACGTATCACTGCATTATTAAATTTTTTTTTATTTTCTTTTCTTGTTTTTAGTGTTTTCAAGTTTTGATCAAAAAATGGGGTGGTGTTGAATGGGAAAAATTGTGGGTGGTGAGATTTTTACTATAAATATAGAAAGTCATTCCCTCTCGATTGTATCCTTCCCTCCTTCCTCCCACCCTTGTGACGTTTACGAATCTTTCACTCTTTTTTATCATAACTTGATAAAGTCAAAAAACACTGTTAATTGTTTCTTACATCACAAACTTTCACTCCCCCCCTGTTTGCGAGATTTATTTGATTACGAGAGAAAATCCTCAACAAAAATCGACAAAAACAAAAAACAAGCTAATTGAGTTTTGAAATATTAAAGTGTTTAAAAGACTCATTTGCCCAACGTTTTTTCAAACTAGACATTTTTTTCAAATCAAGAATCCCTTTTGCAAAATAGGTTTCGGCGTCAAACTCAAACTTATATCAATCACGCGTTCAAATCTCCGCACAAAACAAAGGCTTTTGAAAAATTAAAAGAAAAATAAAGACACTACAGAACTACTAGAGCTCCCCCTCACACCAAAAAATGCCTGAATCTACCAAACATTCACACATTTCATTAGACCATGAAGCTATGAATGACCCTCCAAAGGGTTTTTTCGAAAGATCTAAAACTAAGCCAAACTTGGCTGATTTTGCCACATATCAAAAAATGTATAAGCAATCAATCGAAAATCCCAATGAATTCTTTGGCGAACAAGCAAAACAATTCTTGGACTGGTATAAACCATTCGACTTGGCCAGACTTCCTGCTTCTAGTGAAGATGATTTCAAGAATGGTGATTTGCCAGCGTGGTTTGTCAATGGTGAATTGAATGCTTGTTATAATGCAGTTGATAGATGGGCTATCAAGAACCCCAACAAGCCTGCTATTATTTACGAAGCCGATGAGGTCAATGAAGGTAGAATCATCACTTATGGGGAGTTATTGAAAGAAGTTAGTAAATTAGCCCAAGCTTTGGTTAAATTGGGGGTTAAAAAGGGTGATTCAGTGGCTGTTTACTTGCCAATGATCCCCGAAGCTATTGTTACCTTGTTGGCTATTGTTCGTATTGGTGCCGTTCATTCAGTTGTGTTTGCTGGATTTTCTAGTGCTTCTTTAAGAGACAGAATTTTGGATGCTGATTCAAGAATTGTTATTACTGCTGATGAATCCAAGAGAGGTGGTAAAACTATTGAAACAAAGAGAATTGTTGATGATGCTTTAAAGGAATGTCCCGATGTTAGAAATGTCATTGTTTTCAAGAGAACGGGAAACTCACATGTGCCTTTCACTAAAGGTAGAGACTTGTGGTGGCACGAAGAATTGGCCAAATATGGATCATACTTCCCACCTACACCAGTCAATTCTGAAGACCCATTGTTTTTGTTGTATACTTCAGGGTCTACTGGTAAACCAAAAGGTGTTCAACACACAACTGCAGGTTACTTGTTGGGAGCATTGCTTACCACCAAGTATGTATTTGATGTTCACGAAGATGATATCTTGTTTACTGCTGGTGATATCGGTTGGATTACAGGTCACACATATGTTGTTTATGGACCATTATTGAATGGTGCTACATCAGTTGTGTTTGAAGGTACACCTGCATACCCTAATTTCTCAAGATACTGGGAAATTGTTGACAAGTACAAGGTTAACCAATTCTATGTTGCACCAACTGCTTTAAGATTGTTGAAACGTGCTGGAACAAAGTTTGTTCAACCATATGATTTAAGCTCATTGAGAGTGTTGGGTTCAGTTGGTGAACCAATTGCATCTGAAGTATGGCACTGGTACAATGATAACATTGGTAGGGGCAAAGCCCACATTGTTGATACTTATTGGCAAACCGAATCTGGTTCACATTTGTTGACTCCATTGGCTGGGGTTACCCCAACCAAACCAGGTTCAGCATCTTTGCCATTCTTTGGTATTGACCCAAAAATTTTGGATCCAACTACAGGCGAAGAATTGAATGGTAATGATGTTGAAGGTGTCTTGGCTGTTAAGTCGGCTTGGCCATCAATCACCAGAGGTATCTTTAATGACTACAATAGATTCATCGACACTTATTTGGCACCATATCCAAACCACTACTTCACTGGTGATGGTGCTGCTCGTGACTTGGATGGATTCTATTGGATCTTGGGTAGAGTTGATGATGTTGTTAATGTTAGTGGTCACAGATTATCTACTGCTGAAATTGAAGCCGCATTGATTGAACACGATTTGGTTGCCGAAAGTGCTGTTGTAGGGTACGCCGATGACTTGACTGGTCAAGCTGTTGCTGCGTATGTTTCATTGAAAAAGGACAAATTGGGTGATAACGAAGACATGGATGCCATTAAGAAGGAGTTGATTTTAACCGTTCGTAAAGAAATTGGACCTTTTGCTGCACCAAAATTGATTTTGTTGGTTGATGATTTGCCCAAGACGAGATCAGGTAAGATTATGAGACGTATTTTGCGTAAAGTTCTTGCTGGTGAAGCTGATCAATTGGGTGATACTTCAACTTTGTCTAATCCACAAGTTGTTCAACAAATTATTGATGTTGTTGCTGAAGCGGTTAAAAAGTAACGAGAAGAAAAGAAACATGTCACCAATTAGGGGTCTTCTTCTGGATGAGTTTCATTTTTCAGCAATCTGTTTCCCTTTTTTTGTTTTACATTTATTCTCTACATAGATCAAACAAAGAAAATGGTTTGATTGATTCTGCTTTACTGTGTTTGTTTCTAGTTATTTTTTTTATTTATTATTATCATAACAAAGTTTCGAAACGAAAGAGTGGTACTTTTGATTGTAATCAATTACTTGGTCTATAAATAAATATGAACATCTTTTCTCTCACACCCTCCCTCTTTAGTCACATTTGATTATCCCTTCAACTAAACTAGCAGCATCTGGTTTCGCAGCGATGGTGTCGGGAGTTAACCCATTAGACAAGAGATATTCTTCTGTTGTAGGTCCAATACTAGCCAACTTCCACCTCTTGGTCACAGAATTGCCCCCACTATCACTCAGTTGCTTCAAGTACTCAATAATCTTCTTTGTCCCCTGAGGACTGAAAAATACAATCCATCCACCTGATTTAGTAGCACCTTCATCACCACCACCATTCACATTGACATTGCTGCATCCATCATCAACTATAGCACTAAATTTATCAATGATATCATCCCTTTCACCAGTTTTGTACATAACAAACTCCTTAAAGTGCTCGAATCTTCCAATATCAATCAATTTTCGAGGTATGATATCTTTTCTAATTTCACCCGTGAAAAATACAATATTTGTATTGGGGTATACTTGAGCCATGATTAAATCGGCCAACTTGGAACCATTTCCAGCATCGACACCACCTCGTACATCAACGAATCCAACTTCCTTCAAGATCTTATAAGTCGCTGGCCCTACAGTATACCCCACTTTGCTCAAGATCTTCTGTCGATGATGATATCGCATGACATCGTTTTGATCTATTTCCTCTATACACTCTCGCAACATTTCAACTGCACGTTGCGAGGTAATTATGAAATAATCGGTGTGTTTCATAAATTCGTTAGACGTAAGGTAAGCAATCGTTTGTGCTTTATCTCTATGAGTGTGATGAAGTAATGGAATAAATTGCGGGTTGTATGATTTGGCTAGGAGTAAGTCATGGTATGGGTCATATGGTGCGCTAGGGTTTTTTAATAATATGACTGTGTTACTCATCATGACAGAAGCAAAGACAAGCAAAGGGAAGCGAAGCGGAAACACTGATTAGTATGAGCTGCTACAAGAAAAGTAAACCGATTTGTAATTGATGCGACGTGATACGATCGTTTTCGCGATGCGGCTTGTCTCCGCGCAAAGATCTGTTTGCAACAACTCCATACCATTAATTATTAAATGTAATATTAAAACATTGCGAGCTACACTATATCTAAAGAATGGAAACTAAAAATCAAAACACATCACATAGTCATAAGTTAAAAAGAAATCAATAAAACACCAACATTTGACTCCTTTAAACATCAACAGCACGTCGTATCGCGGCAGTCGTTGCAGTAGTAGCAGCAGCAGTAACAGCCACTTTCCCTCCACCCGTACTCTTAAACACTTTGGCAATACGCTCATTTCCAACCATAAGATTACCCACGGTATTCCTCACTAACTCCTTGGCGTAATCAAGTTGTTTAAAATTGTAACCAACAACATAAACCATAAAGAATAACGCGAAAATAACCACCAATGCAGGGATCCAGAAAAACACCAACATCTTATCATGTTCAACAGGTTTCCTTGGGTGGTTGATATAAGTAACAACCATATCTTCTGATGAGTCAGAGGCCAATCCGCCATCAATATCTGTATCGGTAATCTTTGAGTTGGTTGGCTCGAGATCAGTCTTCTCATGCGAGCTTGACCCAACGTCAAGTGATTGGGCTTCAGTAACGCTATTCATGGATTGCTCAAGAGCACTTTTCGGTTTCGCAGTAAGCGTCGATGAGGGTCCAAATGGAAACAAATCGTCATACTGTGGTAAATCACCATCATCGTCTTTATTAAACACATTCTTGACTTTCTGCCATAAGCCAGGAGAGGAAGGTGGCAGCTTTGGTTGATCTGTGGTGGTGGTGGTTGAATCAGAACCAGAGTCTCGACCGCCATCGACCTTTCGTGATGCATTTTCAGCCTCCACATCACTAGTTTCAGCGTCATCACCATCGCTATACTCATCATCACAATAATCAGCTTCTTCTTCATCATAATCATCTTCAGACTCAAATTCAGAGTCGGCAAATTCAGAAGAATAGTTCCTGTTATCCTCCCATGTGGAAATACCACTATCTTGTTGGTCCTGAGAAGAAAGATCCCTACGGGTCTCATTATCTTGCGTCATCTTTGAAATGTGGCGTCCATAATCATCATCAAACATTGAGTCTAGGGAATCAAACGAAGTTGCCTTTTTGATAACGTTGTGCTCCTCTTCTTCAACATCCAGTGGCAATAAGTGTTGTTGTTGTTGTTGCTGTTGCTGTACGGACTGCTCTTCGCATGTCTTGAACATGTCAATCACATTCAAATCACAATAATCGCGCAAGTACTTATCATTCAGCAACTTCAAATTCCAATTGGACTTGCACTCAATAAACAATTGAATTAATTTACGATGTCCACACATCGACGCCAAAAACAATGGTGTCAAACCTTGGTTATCTTTAACGTCAATCTTGCAACCATGGGTGACCAAAAATTTGATCAACTTGTGGTAGTTCTTCATTGTGGCCAAGTGCAACAACGTTTGACCTTGGGCATTGGCAAGTTGCCAATTAGAAATAATGATTGGACAATTGGGCAAATCAACCAAGGACAAAAGGCGAGTCAATACAACTTGTGTTGATAAGCCAGACGATGTCAACTTTTTCAATGAAGCATGGGCACTATTAAACCAATCATGCACATCATCCGTACTCTGAGCCACATTTGTTGGCGATGTCGTCATTGAGCTTGGAGCTGAACCATTGCCATCACCACCTGTGCTTGTATCACTACCGACGATCCTCTTAGCAATGTTTTTGGCATCTTCTAATTTACCATTCATTTTCAACCCAACAATTTGTAACGCCAACTCAATCAATTGTCGGTCAGTATCATCAGTATACGTAAAGATTTGATGTTGTTGTGGGCCACCAATTATCGAAGATTCTTCATTTTCAAAACTAACCAAAACTTGGCCTGGTTGCAGCGCTGGTGGTAAATATGTCACAATTGTAGTTTCTGACCAGCAATGAGTCGCTAATGCTTGATTGGAACCAAATTTAACCAGCAAACCTGGACGGAAATTAAATCCCAATAACGTTATTTCAATCCCACCCCTTATTGGGCCCTGTGCAGGAATGATTCTTTGAATAGATGGCAAACGAGGCAAGTTCTGTGAAGGTTGTGGAGTTTGCAATTGTTGCAATTGTGGATTTGGCGGTGGATGTTGAGTACCCATTGGCGATAACCCGGCAAGCAGTGGTTGCTTCATAAAGTGCATGTTGGCTGACGTATTGGTGTCACTGTTGCTCAATGGAGAATAACCACTGATGCTGCCATTGAACATTGGATTAGCTGATGTATTGTATGAGTCGTCAACAGACAACTTCTTTCGCTTGATACCACGACTTGATTCAACATCAGTGTTTGTGTGCACTTCAGAAGCAGATTCATCAACAGAGTTTGGTGATGAATGATGAGTAAATTCATTATTTGAAAATTTGTTGTCGTTATCGGAATCAGAGTTTGACAATCTTTTCTTTTTGCTTGAAATCGACAGCGTGTCACCACCCAAACCTTGTAAATTAACTGATGATCCAGCAACAGAATTAGGCATTGAGTCCTTGGTTAAGGGGATATTCTTTTTCCTGTCCATAATCATAATCGGCGACGATAATTGCTTGGCAACAACTTCACCTTTATTGTTCTTTATCAACATCAATACTCTAAACCCAGTTTGTTCTTTATGATGTCTGCAATAGCAAATGATTCTTGCCGATAACTCAATTGATTTTGAATTATCATTGTTCAACCCTGAAGGTGATGGGAAAGAAACAATCTCTTTACAATTGAAAATGATTGCCTTTTTCATCATATTTTCATCAGCCCAACTCGTAGAGTTGTTTTTGATTGCAGCCGGTGTTTTAGTGGATGAATATGCAGAGGGAGTAGCCGCAGTAGAAGTAGTACTGGTGGCGGTGGCGGTGGCGGCAGCGGCAGTAGAGGTACTGATTTCATCCATTTCACCAGCAGCTTTCCCGCGCGAAGCTCTCTTTTGCTCTCTTTTGATACATCTTGCACAAATGTTACACGATTTTTGCAAGTCTGAAGTGAGAACATAAGCATCCAAAAACAACAAGTTTTCTTTCAATCTGGGGTGCAAATTTTCAACTGGTTCAGATAGACAAAACTTATTTTTAGAAATAAGGTCTTGTGGCACATACAATAAGGCTTGGTTTGGGGCGGGACTCAACGTTATATCACATCTGATTTGGGTTTCAACGCGCGAGTGACTTGGCAAAGCTGATAAGGCCATCTTGTGTGGCAACCGATTCATAGCATCCGGTGAGAAATCCAAGTAGGATGCATCAGGAATATCAACAGTCTTTGGTACTGCATTAATACGATGGCATCCAAACTTTAAGTTGTTCAACTCCTCTCTAACAAATTCGTATTCAGATAAAGAAGCTGGATTTGAAGGTATTGTGGACATAAATCTCGACTCCCCTGGGGATATTATGGCATTAGGAGTAGGGAAAGCGGAGTTCGTGATTGAATTCTGGTGGTTGTCTTGAACACTCGATCTTGATTGAAGTGGATCGTGTGAGAAATTTGATTCATGAGGTAAATCCATATACAAGTACCCATTGTCTTGTGGGGAGATAGCATCGAGGTTCAGTAAATCAAGATCATTGATATCGTTGTCACCATTTGGTAAGTCTGAAAATTGAGGAAAGCTGTTTCCATTTGCCAAGTTGCTTGACTCTTGCTGGTGGTGTTGGTGCTGCTGTTGCATGTTACTTGTTTCATTAGTTAACGCATAAAGTGAGTTCATCAATGTGTCTCCAGTGAGTGGTTCTTGTTTAATTTTTGCCGTGCTTCCATTTTTGTCACTACCATTGTTGTTGTTATTGCTGGGCGTAGTGGTTCCCATCGAGTCGTATACTCTTTGGTCTAAAAACTCATCTAGTATATCCTGATTGTCATCTAAAAGTTTAGTGTGTGAGTTGTGACTGCTAATGATATTGTGAAAATCACTATTGTGACCACTGCTGTTGTTTCCTTCGTAGTTGCTGTTGTGGTTGTTGTTGGTGGTGGTGGTGGTGGCGTTGTTATTGTTGCTAAAGAAGTCATGTGTTGCATGATCTTCATGTGCAACAAAACTCATAGTGTGAAAGTCAAAAGTAGCTAGAGATTATTTATACGTTGGTGTATCTTATGTTGAATAAGTATATATATATCTCTCTCTCTCTGTGCGTGTGTGTGTGTATGTATGTATAGTGTCCTTTTAGGCTGGTATAAATATATATATATGTGGTGTGTCTGTGGGCCTTACTGGTAACTTCAGTCAATTTTTTAATGAAAATGAAGAAATATAAAAACAAAACCAGTGTCTGAGATTGAGAGGAAAAGTAAAAAAAAAAAAAGAAAAAAAACAAGGGTGTGTACCAAATGACAAAAAAAAATAATAAAACAAACTTACAGTAATTATTTTATATACACTGCTCTTTTATTTAATTACGAGAAACTCTTTTACTAAGAATTAGTATCAACACTATTGAACAAAAACGAGCAAATTTGTATGTCATTGTTTGACGTGTTCATATCTTTGAGGGCGTCTAGCTCTTTTTAATTTGTAAGTCCTTGCTCAACAGATATTTTGCGTAACACTGTTCAAGTCACTTCTATGGCTTTGTGTCGTATTTTAATTTTTTATTGTCTCTCGCTCTTTTGGAGGCGTATCAAGTTCAAAGTGGAAACAAAACGTTTCCCTCGGTGCTTGGAAGTCCATTGAAAGCAACAAAAAGTACACCTACCCACCCACCACAGTATGGAAAACCCCTTTGTCCGCGGTGGTCCCTTTACTGATAAGCTCTAAACATACACAGCTATGTTTTTCTGTAAAAGTCTAGATTCCAAACTTTCCGGTTTCATTAGATTTCAAGTACTCTGTACGAAACAAAGAACAATAGGGAAGAGATGTATGATCTTCGCTTAAATACACAAACAGAAATCAGATCTCGTTACCTCCGTACAACTTTACCACCGAGGTTTACAAGAAAAACAGGGAATATAAAAAGGGGGTACTACTTACTAGAGGGTTTACACGGAGGGTTGTAACGGGATGATGGCAACAACTGAAATGATAGCACAATGTGACAACGTGTCCTCATGTTTTTCAAAATGTTTAATTTATTAGTTCACGGCTAAGCTAACTTGGTCAAGAAATTAAGCGCAAATCTCTACCCCTTCAAGTTGTAAATAATAGTTTTTCCTGAGTTTTTGATTTGATGAAGCAATTCTGAGAGTCTGATACTATAGATGGATGATCTCCAATTTGGAATAGTGCACCATGCACCACCTATCAGTGATGATGACACGTAGCTAAGTCCTTATAACTTTGCTGCTGGTTTTACAAAAAATTTTGACTGCAAAAAGGAGAGAGAGAGAGAAATTTCAATTACGAATGACACACACAAACACAATTTTTACTCAACAAATTATTTGAAGTATTCTGCATATTAGCACAAAATATATTTTTGTTGGGGTTTTTTCTGACAATTACATAATACATTACATAATACCATACATTATCATTCAGTTTTGCAACAGACACACACACACACACACACACACACACACACACATACATAACACACCATCGTCATTGGACTTTCTAGTCATCTATATTACATGTGATGTAGGGCTGTTAAAGAAGTCATAGTCAGCAATGGAATCAACTCATTCATCTGCATTTGCATGTGAGAGTTATTTCAACTTAAAGTGAAAGTTGTACTCTGTTTGCAGTCACAGTTTGACTTCTCCACTTTTTATCAAAGAGTCACTGTGCGTATCACACTTCAATTTTGGCATTGCTAATTGACGCAAACCCCCAATTTATTTCCCCCAATGTTTTTTTTTTTCTACTTCCCCCTTGCATCAATTGATTCGCTTAATGATGAACAGTATTAATTCTCCATGCAGCTCACACTAGGTAAGACGCTAGCTGACTCACTCACAGATGATTTATCAAAGATAAGAGATTACGGGTTCCGTCACTGATGATAAACAACATTTCCTCAGTCTGAAGATTGTTCCCTATCAAAGTCATTGAAGTTATAGTTACTCAAAAGAGAAGACCTTGTATAATAGCGAGTACAACGCGTTCAAGAGACAGTAGTATCATATACCGGAGCACTACGTTTCTGCACCACGAAACCATCCATCTTTCTTCCTTCCTGTATCCCTTCATCAAATGCCACGCTAAACTCATTTGATCCTATATCATACACGTGAGGTAGTGTAAGTGTGACCAAAAATGTTGTCACGAGAGAGCAAAAAATGTGAAAGAAAAAAAAAAAAGTGCAAAGCAAATCACGACTGGATCAAATAAGAGACCAATCTACAATGCCAAAAAACACATTATACGTGACTGGCTTCACTAGAGAGTCAAAGGCTGTCGATTTGGCACCAGAATTTGAAAAGTATGTATCATCAATACATCGATGGATTGATCATTCTCATCCACACGCCCCTCGTTAATCACAAGTGATTTGTTTTTTTCAAACGGTTTAAATGCCAGTTAATGTTCATTGAGAAAGAAAGATTTTGATTCGAAAGATGGTTTGTTTTCCTTGCAGATTTCCAAGACATATTGTTCCTCATTAGAACTGAAAGTCATCAAGAACATGAACTTCCCTCATTTTCCCATACAACTTTCATCATCTTTATCACTATCATGCCAAACAATCAAGTTTGTCCTCACACGGTGTACCCCCAATAGGGCTACTTTCCACTCACCTCACCCAACTATTACCAGAAGCATGAGTTTCTACAACTTTTATCTGAGCTCAATTTCCAATTCCCAATTTTCAATCATCCCACTCACTTTCTTCACTATCAACTTTGATTTCCATTTCCTTTTCCCATCCAAAACCCACCAACATATCTCAAAATTTTCTTTCAAGACCATGAACCCAATTCTTGAGATCATCACATTTCCCCCTCCTTTTTTTTTTTCCAGTCTATTCCAAATTGCCAACTTTTCATTTCCCATTTCTCCACTTTTAACCCCCCCTTCTTCTTTTTTTTTTTTTCAATTCACACTTCTTTGTTTATCTTAAATTTTACTAACATTTACATCTCTTCAGCTTGGAAAATCACTAATAGAAACAATCAAATCATTTCATTTCATCAATTGAACCATCTGTTTCTTCTTCAACCAATGGAACAAACAACAAACACATTCACTTATTATTCACTTTGCTCAATATTCAAAAAGAACCAACAACTAACATTCAAAATTTTTTTTCTAAAGGTATGGTGATTTAGTCAGATTAGACATTCCTCCACCAAGAACCTCGGACGGAGAGAAGTTTGCATTTGTTGAGTACAAGGATGCTGAAGGTTGTGAACGTGCTTTGGATATGGACGGTAAACAATTCCCTTTCACTCTTGCAGGGGGTTTAGTTGTTCAAGTTGCTAGATCGGATCCTTTCCCACCAAGAGAAAGAGGTGGATTCAGAGGTAGAGGAGGTTACGGCTACGGCGGTGGTGGGCCAGGCTATGGTCGCGGTGGCTACGGTCGTGGAAGGGATGGTTACGGCGGCGGTGGCTATGGCGGTGGAAGAGGTTATGGTGATGGGTATGGAAGAGGAGGATATGGTGGAGATAGAAGAGGTGGCTATGGTGGCTACGGTGGTGACAGAAGAGGCGGCTACGGTGGATATGGAGGTGGTAGAGGGTACGACGATGGATACGGCAGAAGAGGTGGAGGAGGATATTCTAGCAGAAGTGGCAGAGGAGGATACGGTGATTACAGAGGAAGCCGTGACGGTAGTCGTGAGCCAAATGATGGATACAGAGGAGGTGGTGGATCAGATCGCGGCTTTGGTGCTGGTGGCGGTGGACGTTTTGAAGATAGAGAGTATAGAGGCGGCAGTGATAGATATGAACGTGAACCTAGAGGAGAGGAAAGAGGTAGGTACAGCAGATCTCCATCCAGATCTCCAATCAGAAGAGACAGATCTAGATCACCAGGTTTATAAGAAGACGCTGGTTAAGTGCCTCAGTGGAGCACCTCTGTACCACAAAAAGTAACATAGTTTCAATACTTCAAGGAGAAATGTAATATCTAGTTGGGTTATCCAGTATATTCTTGTATAACACTCTCTATGATTCTATGTGTGATCACATTACATCAACTCCCATTGCTACTCAAAATGATGACATTCCAGTTGTCATGAGTCCAAAATGCGCATTTCGTAATACACCACCACCTGCCCTCATCATTGGACTCCCACTTGATTTGTTTGCATTTTTGACATTGACTTCTCTCAAAGTGCTCAAGACCACCGACAATACTAAAGTATCCTGATCCATCGACAAGGTACTATTCAAGAACTCTTCAGTTGTCGATTGTTCGTTCGCAGCGATGCATTGCGGAGAAATGGGTGATGCTGTTGCTGTAGCAATTGCAGAAGGTGTCGTCGTCGTCGTCGTCGTCGATGATGATGATATAGTTGTTGTTGTTGTTGCTGCTGCCGCTGCCGCTGCCACTGATTGCAAATTCTGATAGATTTCCCCTTTACCAATTTCAAAATGTTTCCTTGGGATAAAACTGGCATGATCAACTTTATACAAACTAGCATCCTTGTAGCATCCAAACGGTGGTAAATTGTTTGGGATGAATGTAGCTCGATGATGACAACAATTGGAAAACCCATCTTCATCAACAAATTTACTGTTGGGGATAGGATTAATATAAGTCGATGGTTTATTAATATCAAACTCAATGTATTCTTCCTTTTCCAGCGACAATGGTTTTTTTTTCAATTTCATAAACCCCGATGATGGCTTCTTATTAATAATGCCATCACAAAGTGAAGGTTCATCATCATCAATAATGAGTAATCGCATATGAGGATTATATTCACACACTAATCCCGTCGAAATGGTTGTGCCAATGACTCGGAACCGAGTTTGCTTGTAATTGAAATCGGCAAATGGTTTGAATGTCGATTCAAACATGACGAGTTTGAAACAGGATGGCGTGTTTGGATAAAACTCGAAAATAAATCGACGGTAATTCAGGGAATACTTCAGATATACGTAGCAATAATCAAATGTTTCAAAATCAATGTCATTTTGCTTTTGGTCACTGGGTTTGGGAGCCGAGGGAACTTCTTTGAATTTCTTGAATATCAAGTAAGGGGTGTTTTTGCGGAAAGTTGACATGTATGGCAGAATCATTCTTAATGCCGGTAGACCCTGACCTTTGATTTTATAACTCACAGGTACGATGTGGTTTCTATCATCAATCACTTCATCATTGTTTCCATTATTGGTATATTCATTTTTATTTGCCCCATTGGACGGAGTCACTTTTTTAATATTTCCCTGAGCATCATATACAATTACTGAACTTTTCCTCTCCTTTTTGATATTTGCTCTCAATTGCTTAAAAAGCTTAAATGATTCACTAGTAGGAAATATAAGCACGTCGCTTTTCAACGTGCATCCAACAAACACCACCAGTCGTTTATGGTTGTACGCCGACAAGTTGCGATCCATGATTTTCCGATGATCAATATCAAATTGCTCCTCAGGTGATTGACTGTCGTTGAAAATAGTCGACAAGTCGTCATCGGCCACGGTATCATTCTCAGCATCATAATCTTCATCAAAGTGGTCTACTGGTAGGGCATTGCTACCATCACTGCGTCCACCACGTCCTGCACTAGCACGAGCTTCCCTTCGACGACGATCTTCTGCTTGTTCACGACTTTCTGCTAACCTTAATTGTCGTAGAACAAATGGAAGATACATTGAAAAATTGTCAGTGTAAGTATCCTGTAATTCAAGTCTTTGTTTACGTGTAGCACAAAGAGTGTCTGTTTCCGAAAGAGCAATGGAATGAGTATCGCCATCTCCCTGTTCATTTGCTCCACCTGATGTTAACGGTGATAAACACTCATCGCTATCGCTTGACTCATGGGTGTACGTTTGATGAGCATGAGAAGGATTTTTCTTGTCCCCTGCGTGAAGTAGTTCGACATTGTATTGCCGCAGTGTATTGGTGGCATCACCCTTGGGTGTTTCTGATAGTGTACCACTTTGACCTGATCCCGATGATGCTTTAGATTTCGTTGATGCTTTAGATTTCGTTGATTCTTTGGAATTGCGTCGATGCGGCTGTGATTGAGATTGAGATTGTTGTTGTGGCTGCTGATTTGAAAGGTGCTGTTGTCCCGATTTCTCATTAGTCGGTTTTTCCTGATTACTCTGAGATTGTGATTTATGTCTTCTAAACATGCTGATCGAGTGCGATGCTTTCCCCTTGAACATGGTATGTAGAAGAAGAATATTATATAGGAGAAGATCTTGCTCGCAATTTCACAAAGTTGTAATTAATTATCTTTTTTTTTTTTTATTTTGTGCACACGGAGGGGTAACATTGAAAGGATCAAGCGTATCATAAACCTTGTCCGAACAAGATATAGGAAAAACCCAGAAAAACTCATCTTATAACTCCGTTACGAATCTGCTCTTTTCCTTGGCCGTGTGTTGTTTTCATCTTCTTTTCCTTAAATCATTCGTGGGGGGGAGGTCTCGGTAATTCGAGTCCGAGGGCACGTGAAGTTCATGTGCTTTCTGAAAACACATGTCTTCCTTGAAGTTTTGAGAATTACGATACAACTAGGACGTGACCAGTATCTAGCTATAATGCTGTTAAAGGTAGTGCCCTATCTTGTCGGAAAAGGAACGACGTTGTTTGCGTGATAGCTTTACGGATACTCGTGTTAAGAGATTTAGTTCATTGATACTGCATGTTGATAGAAAATTCAATACGTTAATCCCAAGTTTCTTCGGAAATGATTACACGAGACAACCTAATAATGGAGGCTCGACGGATTCCGTCATGGTGGTCATGGTGGTATTGCTATCCTGATGTGTCTTTTGCGTCCCATATTTTCAATATTTAGCATTGACCTCTCAACCTAATACTAAGGAAACTATTATGGAAGAAATTCAAATCGAATTCATTTAAAACCCCTATAGACCACGCGAATCAAGAAATGCTATATAAAGAATATATTTTTGCCTGCCTTTTCCTCCCTCTTTATTATCGTAATTACAGCAACGTAATCCCTTCTATTTCATCCAGTTGCGGTGGTTCAACAACAGCTTCAACTACTGCTTTGATACCCATGGGTACTTTTTCAAACTTTTCATATCTCCCATATGAGTAACCAAATCGTTGTACTTTTGATATCTGCCACGCATTGACAAAGTCATTCAATATTGAGTGATTGGCGTATTCCAAATGATCAGTCATTCTAAATTTTTGCAATTGCAATGTGATTGGTAGTGATTGGTGGTGGTTGGCACTCGGAACATATACCTCTTGGATACGGTTGAGCCATTTGCTGACTCAAGTAAGCATGATAGGAAATATGCTTTATACTGTGCTCTTTTCTGTACGACTCACCCCATGGCGACCACGGAGAACAATATTCACACATTCCCTTTGATCCATGACGACACATTAATGAAATTGGACGTTGAATCATGCCATCCAACTTGCCCAGTTCGTCGTCAACAAGCAATTGATTAAAATTTAATGAACCATGAGCTGTTTGATTTATTTATTGAAATGCTTTCAGATGTTGATGATATAGGTGCTATTGCGGTTGAGCCACTCCTGAATAAGGTAATTGGTGCTGATCCTCCTTGTGTTGAAGCCAATAACGTTGCCAATGCACCTCCAAAGTTCATGTATAGTGAATCCCCAATTTTTAAATTCAGTTCGAACACCAGTTTGAGTCATCGTTGCCATTGGATTGGTTGTATTATTCTCAACTATCAGAAAATAGACAGATTGCACAACAGGACAATACGGTCATGCATTCCATTGTCCTAACCCATGGCGAGGTCAAATACACATTTTCTCCTTCTAGATATCCTGATATACTTGGCCAGTGCACAACAATAGTAGGCTAAATCCAATGCGATAAGGCCAAGTTTTTCGGGAAAAGTCACCACAAGAAAACGTTTCGAAGGTTTCACTTCGTGGCCACCATTCTTGGACAAATATGCTCTATGACAGATTTTCTTCTCTACCAATATGCCTCAAATCAGCCAGATTCAGGTATAAATTCCTTGCGTGCTTGCTGGGTGTCTCGATTATCAATTCCGCCTTGAAACTAATTGCGCGCGATTACCGGACTTTGTACCACTGACATAACAAAACCAGAGTCTCATTCATGTAAGACCTTACATCGCATATACTACAAATATAATTCATTAAATATTCACAGCATTCATAGCGTTTGCATGAGATCAAAACTTGCTCGTGCTTTCTTCGGTCCCATTGAGAAATCATACGCACTACCAAGTTCATTCTCCTTATCCATAGAAACATCACTGTCTTGACTGTGAATTCCCATTGAGCGTTTGTAATCTTGATCCATGGTGGTGTAGTTTAATTTGTTTATCGAAACGTTTGCTTTAACATTAGACTCCACCAACTTCCGCAACCTAGAAGTCTTCGAAAAGCTTCGTATTATATGATCCTTGTCTTTGATTGTTTCTTTGAGCTGTAGTATCTCCTCTTCTTGCTCTTTGAGCACGTCCATCAATTCGCTATTTTCTGAATTAGACGTGTTGTGATTTGCATTCTTGGCATATGCCATCTTCAACTGGTGTTCGAGATGAGCAATATAATTGTCATATTCATTTCTCTCATGAGTCATGCGTTTGTAGAACTCCTCTATATTGGCCACATAGAGTTGGGCATTGTCTGTACCGGAACCAATAATATCATTTAGTGCACTATCCTTGACAATTACAGTTTCTGTCTTTTGCAAATCCGTGAGTCGAGTAAGATGACTGATTTTTTCCAATAGCACACTAGTCTCTGCTCTTAATGAGTTAATCGAGGCATTCAGATTCAGGGCATTCCCGGAACACCCATTTGACTTCAACATCAACAAATCCTGCCTCTGTTGCTCAATCGTATTATTCAACTCTTGTATTAACTTCGTAGTTTCTGGATCACTTAATTCAATGCCCCTTCCAACGTTCTTTTCGACATTAATGACAATATCCTTTGCCCTAGCGGCAAATCTCAAAGTCTTGTAGGTTTCAGAGACAGCTTGTTGTGCGATGGCATTACTACCACAACCCATATGAATTGTACACAATATCAGCACCAAACTCCTTCCACTTAAAGCAGGCTGCAAAAGCCTGGTCAATTTTGAGTCTCTGTAGCTTATATGATGATCTACAACGCCATGCGAGGATGCTGATAACTTGTTGATGACATTGCTCAAAGCCAATAACGATTTATTGATGTAGGATCCTTCTTTTCTCCTTTCTAAGCTTGAAGATGCCCGTTCCGAACCTGCCAAGTCACACATCGACAATGTGGATGTGGTTTCGCAATTGGTAACATCATTGACAACCTTTAATCTAATCTGTAATATTGAATGCGATCTTGAAGATCTTGCATTAAAATCGGTGGCACTTGTTTTTCGATTGAGATCACCTTTCCTGATTAATGAGAGTAGTTGTTCTTTTGATGACACTGTCGGAGTAGTCAAACCAATCACTTTCACACCGTAATCAGGATCATCTCTTATCTTCAAGTCACTGCTTGTCATTGTGGGACTATTGCCTGCATTTAGCAAATCAATGATACGCTCATTGTATATTTCAAGATATGATACATTTATCTGATGCTTTACCATAGCGCCCATTTGAGAAATTTTGTCAAACAAATCATTCACTGCTAATTCAACAAACCCGGATTCTTCCTCGTTTCCTTTCATGCTATATGTTTTGCCCGACCCAGTCATACCATACGCAAAAACAGTCCCATTGTAACCTTCATCAAGAAATTTTTCAACTATTGGTTTACAAGCTTTTAAATACACTTGGTAATTGTTGTTCTGGTATGTATCATTTTCAAACACGTTATCAAAGACAAAACAGCTCCCATCCGCATGGGATATGCTATTGTTGTAAGAATTTATATGCCAATTTTGCTGAGCACCTTGGGTAAAAGATTGAGGATTGGGACGGATAGATACAGTTATAGTACCAGTATATGGTTCTTGACGATAGTAACTTCCTGAATTAACTGGTGTCCCAGGGCGACTTGTGGCAAGGGATGAGCCTGGTCTGGACCTAGGCTGTTGCTGATGCTGCAAAACGGGTGAGGATGATCGAATCATAGTTGGCCTTGATGGAGGACGAAACGTTGATTTAATAGATGAAGATGATCGCGTAGGTGTTGGTGCTGACGAAACTGACGCGCTGGATGAGTTACCCAAGGATGACCTTGTTCTCATTGGTGTTTTGTATGACATCGTGTTGGTTGACGTGTGGGCAAGGTGGGGATGCTCTGTGGTATTGGAATCCTTATCTTCGCTCGGTCGTGTCAAAACTGGTTTCTTATTCTTTTGGAGTTATGGCATACATTAAAATTTCAGATATTCTACACTTTGTTTACAATTGGTACAAATTGGGAAAGTATATTGGATACTACACAAAAAAGAAATTAAAAAAAAAAGAGTATGCAGTAGCCACATATGACACAACAACTATCAGTATCTTATGAGGTTCTGCAAGTAAAGCACAACAAGTAGAGCAAAACTGTATATCGCCAGTGAGTATGTCAAAGCTATAGAACAAAGCAGGCACGATCGGTGATGTCTTTTCCATACCAAATAGCCCAATCTTTATACTTGTGATGCAAGTTAGTTCCAACTGTTTCAAATTCGCTTTTGGCTTTCATTGCACTTCTAATGTCGTAGTAGAATACGCTAAAACTAAGCTTTCTTGAAATCACACTTCCAATATCCATCACTTCTCCAAATGGCTCAAAGTCCTCTCTGATGTTTTGAATCTGCAAGTCACGAGTATAATGGATTTCAGGCTCTGGGTAAAACATCTTATCTCCTGGTCTGATCTTTTTACCAACAATCATTTTGGAAACGATTAAACATCTTCTGCACCCACTGGTCAAAATTTCATTGTAGAGGGCTCTGGGTATTGTAACGTGGTGGTCTGGTGTCGTTGTGCCTTTAAAATTGGGTTTGGTTTTGAAGTTGCCTATTGCGAAACCATAGTTTTCAACATCCTCTGCTTTCCTTTCTGACACCTCGTTGTACTCTTCGTCACCCCAGCTAACACCTAGCTTGATGCCATTAACCTTGAGTAACCCCGTAGCACTTCCATACTGGTAAAATTGCTTAGCTTGTTGCGGGAAAATAAAGTACAACTTGACTCTGTGATTTGAAACTCTAACAACCTTCTCCAAAGGTCCTCCACAAACTTGTTGTATGATTGAATTCATTCCCATTGATGAATCTAAATTTGATAACACAACACACCTCTTCGTACCCTCTTCCAAGTTTCTCTGTTGGTGCTTTCTTCTGTTGAATACTTTCCCCAACTTATCTGCACGTTCACCTAACCTCTGTTGACCCATATTTTCCAAACTCGGGTTTCCAGTGAGGGGCCGCTGTTGCGATTGCATACCGGCAAACAGATTACGAGGGTTCTGATTCAAAGTGAGGTGTTTATCAAAAGCTGCAATGGTTCTTACTTTGTCGTACGCCTCTTGAAAATGGCGAGACTCTGAATCCTTAACAGCCACATCTTCTGTCTTTACTCCGTTTGTCACCTCTGGTTTGGAGAATGGCCACGAGCAAACTTTTAGGAAATTAGACCTGCGACTTGAAAGTGTGTTCACATTAGTGTCATCTTCATTGGCACCACCTTGCACAGTTGGGTAACGACGTTCTTGAGACACTGCCCGAGAAAAAGTAAAACTGGGGACCCTCAAAGAGCCTGCTGACTTTTTTGTCACCGGATTTGTGAGCGTAGAGTTGGTGGAAGGCGTTGAACCATTCAGACCTTCAAGCAAAAATTCTGGCTGGGCAAACTGCTTCAACATTTTGAAAATTCTTTGGAATTGAAACTGGTACCAAAACTTAACTAGCAGTAGTAAACGGATAAGCGGCTAGCAAATAGTGAGCGTTAAATGTGTATTTGAGGTGGTGGTGGTGGTGTGTGTGTGGTGTAAAGATTACAAAATTTCAAAATGTAATTGCATATCAAAAGGCGTGTGTGTATACTTTTGCAGTCGAGCTTTGTGTGCAGTATGCTGCAACAGTGATTTTTTATTTTTCCTCTCTTACCTCATCACTCTACAATATTTTGAAAAAGTTGGTTTCAATATTGTGGATTCTCCGTGACAAGTGAATGCTCAGATATATTCGCCACAGACTTTTAATTCCAATGGCTGAACAGTTAAAAAGATCCGTGTCACATGAGGACTTAGCCGGAGCCAATAAAAAGTTAAAGCCCACACTCATTCCCGCGCTTACTGAAGATGCAGTTGGTATATTAAAGTTTATCAACCCTACGTCGGTTGGGTTTCAAGGTTCGTTGAAAACATTGCATTCAGATTTTCAAGTCAATGAAATTGAACCTAATGGTAACGTGGTTCATTTGACTGATCTTGGGATTGACATGGGTAAGTCGAAAAAAGAAAAGAAACTCGAACAAAAAGCTAAAGAAGCGCAGGAATTTGAAGGTAAATCAGAGGAGGAGATCTCCAAGATCAAAGCCGAAAGAGCCAAGATACAAGAAAGCGAGCCAAAATACGAATTAAGTGAGGCAGATAGAATGGAGTTACTCGATTACATCAATGCAGAAGAGTTGAATCAAATTGAGCAATTGTTCCACACCGGTAATCATATGGAGACCAATACCTCCATTGATGACAAGGAAAAGAGAGGAAGGCTTCACCAGCTTTTACGTAAGGCTTTTCAAGGTAAATTGGAAAGCACAACGTCTTCTCAAAACACATTCAAGATAGTGATTGCCAAGAACAGGGGCAATAATCGACGTGGTGGAGATGCAAATGTGATGGATAGCATGCATCATGTTGACGAAAACGGCGTCATCAATTATGGACTTGGACCATTCAAACCGTATTTGCATTTTGCCGTGTTTAAACAAAATAGGGATACAATGGATGTTGCAAACAATATTGCCAAAATGTTGCGTATCTCCCCCAAAACTATCAACTACGCAGGTACAAAAGACCGCCGTGGTGTAACTTGTCAAAAATTTTGCATCCATCGAGGTAAAGTCCTTCGTGTAAGTGCTTTAAACAAGATGAAGAATTCAAACTTCAAGTTGGGGTCGTTTACATATGAAGATTACCCTTTAAAGTTGGGGGACTTGTCTGGTAATGAGTTTACCATTACGTTGCGTGATGTAAAACCGGCTGTTGAAGAGAGTACAAGTGCCGAGTTACATACTATTGTTGCTCAATGTTTTGATAGTTTGGACAAGCATGGTTTCATCAACTACTTTGGAATGCAAAGATTTGGATCATTTTCAGTACCAACGCATCAACTAGGTGTTGCTTTGCTACAAGAAGATTGGGGAAAATGCGTTGACTTGTTATTATCTGAACAAGAGGTTTGTGCTCCAGGGACAATGGATATGAGAAAGATTTGGAAAGAAAAGAGAGACCCAAAAGAAGCATCAAAGGCATTGCCTAGACACTTTGTTGCTGAGAATTGCGTTTTGAAGGTTTTGTCCAATGAACAACAGGATTCAGAGAAGAAATACAAGCCACATTCATACTTGAAGAGTCTTTTGGCTATACCGAAAAACTTGAGAATGATGTATGTTCATGCTTATCAATCATATGTGTGGAACTTAGTAGCATCCAAAAGAATAGAATTGTTTGGCCTTGAAGTACAGGAAGGTGACTTGGTTCTTGATGACCAATCGACAGAAACCACAAGTGTCGATGATGGGTTTGAAGAAGATGTTGCTGTGTCCAATACAGTTGCAGTAAAAGCATTAACCAAGGAGGATATCAATAGTGGTAAGTACTCGATTTTTGATGTGGTTTTACCTAGCCCCGGTTTCAAGATCCAGTATCCCACAAACGAGAAATTGAGACAGGTTTACATCGACACCATGGCCAAAGACAACCTTGATCCATTCAACTTGATGAGAAAGAATAAGGAGTTTTCTTTAACCGGTGCTTATAGAACGTTATTGTCTAAACCAAAAGATCTTTCCTACGAGATTATTGAATACAAAGTTGATGGTAAGCCATTAGTGAGAACTGACTTGGAGTTACTTGAAATGAAAAAGAGTGAAGGTGGTACAGCTGAAAGCAAAGAGATGAATTTGTCAGATAGAATCATCAAGAGCGAGGACAGTGCTGATAACACCACCGCCACCACCACTGAGCCTAAATTTGCAGTCGTTTTGAAGATGAAACTAGACGTCAGTTCATATGCCACTATGGCTTTGAGAGAATTTATGAGGATTGATACCTCAAGATATGCTCAGATGAAATAGCAGTACCTGTATATACAATTGAATAATAGAAACTACTTGCATCTATGCTCGTATTTGTGCGTGATCTTTCGTTTAAAACGTGTTGCGGGTACGAGAAATACGGCGCGGTCGCAAACGATGACTTTCAAGTTTTTTTCAAAACATCTCCGCGTATATAAAGCAAAGCTATGCAGTAGTAGCAGTAGTAGCAGTAGCAGCAGCACTGAAGTTACTTTCAACTATATACATGCAGAAAAATATTTAAAGACACTAAATGAGTACATTGAATCCAGTAACAACACACAGAGAGTTTAATGGGCTTCCTGGAGCATTGGGTATAACTTTTGGTTTACCTTTGGTAATCATTATTTTTGCTTTAGTCACTAATCAATATTATTCATTACAAGGTGTCAATCTTCAAATTGGAAAAGTGTTGAGTCAAATCCCATGCGAGCGGACAGAATGGATGAACTTGTGTTTTAATAAACAAGTGTGGAGTGCATATTTGGCATGGTTCTTTGGGTTGGTCATTTTGGATCAAATATTGCCTGGTAAAATGATGCAAGGGACGAAATTGAGAGATGGAAGTTATTTGAATTATTGTATTAATGGTATTAGTATGAGTGGAACGTTGTTTTCTATTTTGATTGCCCGTTGTTTACAAGTGGAGGATTTCAATTTACCTGAATTGCAATTCATTTACAATCATCAGTTGCAATTGTCAGTGACCTGTATAATCTTTTCATTCTTGTTGGCAGTATTTGTTTATGTGTACTCCTTTATCCCGTTAACCAAACCTAATGGTGTTGGCACGAAAGAGAGGATATTGAGCGTCAATGGAAATACGGGGAACATCATTTACGACTGGTTTATCGGCCGTGAATTGAATCCAAGAATTGGAAACTGGGATATCAAGTTATTTTGTGAATTGAGGCCAGGAATGTTGTTGTGGTTTCTCATTAATTTGAGTTGTGCTCATGAACAATATCACAAGTTGGGCTATGTCACAGATTCTTTGATTTTAGTCACTTTATTGCAATCGTTTTACATTTTTGATGGTGTGTTGAATGAAACAGGGTTGCTAACCATGATTGATATCACTACTGATGGATTCGGATTTATGTTGAGTTTTGGTGATTTGGCGTGGGTACCTTGGAGCTATACGTTGCAAACGAGGTACTTGAGTGTTCCAGGAAACGAAGTAACCCTAGGATGGCATATGTTTGCCGCAATAGTGGTGTTGCATTTTGTTGGATTCTACATCTTTAGAGCTTCCAATTTGCAAAAATCCAACTTCAAAAATGGCAAGTTGCAACACATGAAACATATCAAGACTGCAACGGGGTCAAAGTTGTTGATTGAAGGATGGTGGGGATTATCACAACACATCAACTATCTTGGTGACTGGTTGGTTGGATGGTCTTGGTGCTTACCCACTGGATTCCAAACTCCATTGACATACTTTTATGTGATTTATTTTGCCAGTTTATTGATCCACAGACAAGTAAGAGATGATATGAAATGTCAAGCTAAATATGGCAAAGATTGGGAAAAGTACAAACAATTGGTTCCTTACAAAATTATTCCCTATGTATACTAAAAAAAAAAAAAAGAGAAGATAATAAAAGAGTAATCTCTATTCATTCTTTTTATCAAAATCAACTTGCTTGTCAAATGAAGCGTAGGTGATTTGTAAATCTGAAAGCCAAGTTAATGCACCATAAAGAATCAATAACAAAAAGCCCGACACTATCAATCCTGACCAAATTCCAGTAGTGAAAAATTGATAGTTTGTGAAAAGATTATCATGCTTTACAGTGGTTGTATTTGATGGGACATCCTCCAAGATAGTGACAGGTTGATCTTCTTCTGCAGCTAGTCTATGAGCTTCTGCGAAATCAGCATCAATTTCTTGCTCTACTGATACATCGTCATTGTTTTCGTTTCTTGCTACTTTGCCATCGACGTAGTACAAGTTTTCCAATTTGTCCTCATCTGCATCAACATTGGCAGTTGGTTTGAAATCAGGTATGATTTGAATCACATAATCATCTTCATAAACCCTGTTTACTCTTTCTAAAACCTCTTCGATTGAATCACGCGACAAGACTTCTGGTAAAATACCCCGGTTTTTCAATTCACTAAAAACAGTCTCAGACTGGTTGTTATAAACAATACCGTTTATTTGTAAAAACTGGTCACTAAACTTTGTCCATTTCCAATGCGACTGCCAATCAGATTTTTTAATCTGATAGTAGAAAAAATTTACCTTTGCATTCTGATCAAGATCATGGTCTTTGAAAGCAATAGACATTCGTTCGTCAACATTTTTGAACGTTTTATAGTGCCATTGATCGTTGGCGAATAGTTGCTTTATATCATACATCCAGTTCGTGACAAATGTAGGTGCAGTATTTGCATACAAAGCAGCAGATATTCCAATGAAAAACGCCAATTTTGCTATGAGCAAGTTGAAGAGCTGCATCTTGTGTTAGCAAAAGGGGGTGGTGGTTTTCGAAATGCAACTGATTAATTGATTGATGGATTAATTACTTTGCTCACTTTGGTGATTAAAATTTTTGAATTGTTTGGAATTTTAATCTGCAGGAGAAAAATCAAAAGTTAAACAAATAGAGACAAGAATTCAATACATTTAGTAGATATACCATCAGTTCAATCAGCGATACAACATGGTTACAGCCGATATCCCAAAGTACGTCAATACTAAAGATCAATCCAACGTGCTCCATTTACTAACTCCTACTCTAGATCCGTCATACAAAAGTTGATGATTTTCACAGCACTAATGATAATAGTGCCGCTTGTTACGTTCTTTACAGTACAATATTTCACACCCAATAGTATAATAAGTGGTGGATTGAGTGCGTTATCAGCAAATATTGTTTTAATTGGGTATATTGTTGTTGCATTCACTGAAGATACATCATCACTACAATACGAATCGGAAAAGGAAAAAAAGGTTGATTAAAGGGTATTTGAAAAAGAGATTTTGATTAAAGATGTATATGTATGTAACTAAACATGGCGATTTAATGGCAAATGGGACCTTAGCTCATCTATCGTGGTCACATACCTGACACTCATGCTGTAATCTCTAGAGCCTCTGCATCTCACTCTTTTTCAAAGCCGCATGAAAAATTCACCCGATTAAAACTACGCAACTAAAGCCAACACTGACCCAAGCTCAAGCACATTTTTCCCCACACCCCAATGGTGCAGCAATTATCCCTAGTATCGTCAATTCCTCATTCGAATTACCTCCAAACAATAACGTCTCTTCAGGCCATCACTGGTATACTACAACCACAACAAATATCCACCTACTCATTAATAACCAAGCCAAATCATGTTTTCAAACCTAAATTTGAACCAGGTAAAATCAATCAAATTGAACAGTATTATATGAAATGTACGACAACTTGGGAAGAACCAAAAAGTGGGCATTTAGATATTGCTGAACCGGTGTTCAATGATGATAAAGACCATCCTATATTGGTGAATAAGCTATTCAGTAATAGCAGTGACGAAGATGAGAATGTCGCTGGTGGCTGTAGAGCTAATGGTAATGGTGGTGGTGTTGAACGTGTGTGGACGCTCCAGATTAGTGATATACCCATTGCAGGAAAGAATCAAACTTGCTCGCAACAGACAATTTACGAAAGTACTTTGGTGCATACACACGTTGGTGTTGAGAGTGGATCACTGAATGAAATGGAAGATAAGATGGATATTGATATGGAAGTCAAAGTGGAGAAGGAGGTGAAAAAGGAGAATGAAAATGAGAATGAAAAGGAGAATGAAAAGGCGGATGCACCTATCATCAAGAAAGAAGAAAAAGCTACATCAAATGATGAATCCAAGACAGATGACACAATTACCAGCAATGGCAAAAATTCCACTAACGAAACATCGACCACGACGGTGAAAACCGAGCCACGGGAAACACACAAGACCACCACTTCAAAGAGCAGCAAAAACGACTCCTTCCTAATCTTTCTTTATGATTTAGGATACGACGTAGTCAACCAGTACTGGATCAAAGGAGTACGGTTCTTTTACAAGGACATAATCATCGAAATCTACAAGATATTCATTCGTGATGACGAATTCAATCACAATGTGGGCCCTACATCCACTACTGCCACTGATGCCAATGCCATCAAGTTGAAATTATTAGATGAATCAAATACATTTCAAATCAAATGTTTTGTCAATGTGCCCAAGACTACCGACGTTGATCAAATCAATGCTGGGGCTAAAGAATTGACCAAGTTGCAAGAGTTTGTCAAGAATTTGTTTATTTTGGAAATACCGGATCGAATGTATATGGATTCAAGAATACAGAGCTTAAAATGATGATGGCATTGGCCGGGGAGAAGGGGGCTGGGAAGGGG
>OGTJ01000109.1_pt1 | contig 51145 bp, 39 predicted proteins | sample 1574611 | NCBI WGS metagenome assembly OGTJ01 (sample SAMN03295858, study PRJEB24534) | human gut metagenome | isolation source: fecal sample 1 from infant 9 | host: Homo sapiens | place: USA: Pittsburgh, PA | collected 2014-07
AGCCAACTGGCTACTGTATAAACTGTAGCACCAAACTGGGTCTACGTGTTCTAACACCAGAAGCATAGAAATAGTATTGATTGAAAGAACGTGACTTCCATTATGATACTGTAGACTGTGCTAAATGCAACATTGTTACTGTTGCAATTGATGTGACATTTTAAGAATCACTCTTTCTTTTTTGTAACTCATATAACCGCATTTTATATCACCGATTAACCCACATGGGGTCATCTCCCACAAATATAATCAATATATATTGATATATATATATATATACATGCGGAAATCTCTAGATGATATGAGATTACGACTTGGATTTTCCACTACAGATCTTGAGACAGTTTGACTCGCCCTTTAAAATCCTTTAAAACAGATACCCCGATTAATCATGTCATACACAAAATTTACCAATTGCCATCTTATTGATAATGGTGAGCTATACGAATTCACTGACTTGTATATTGACAACAACACAATGAAAATTGCCAACAAACCTAGAGATCCTCACCAAGTCACAAAAACTATCGATCTACATGAACATTTTATTGCCCCTGGTTTCATTGATATTCAAAATAATGGTATTTATGGATTGAATTTCTCAAGTTTGAATGAAAACTCAACTAAAGAAGACATCAAAGATTTTCAAAGGTTCTATAGAGATGCAATGACAAAATACTTGTCCACCGGGGTCACTGCACTTTGTCCCACTGTTACTTCCAATTTCCCCAGCGTTTACACAAAAGTGCTTCCGTTGTATAAAAAATCAAGATTATCCATTCAAACTGACTCCTTGGGGGCACACCTTGAAGGTCCATTTATAAACTTGGAAAAGAAAGGGTGCCATCCTCCAGAAACTTTTGTTGATGCCAAGGGCGGCGAAAATAAGCTACTAGAAGTATATGGAGGTAAAGACAATCTTCTTGAAAATGTTTGCATCGTTACCGCTGCTCCCGAAATTCCAGGTGTATTGGAATTAATACCCTATGTCAAGCAACAAAACTGTGTCTTTGCAATCGGCCATACTATGGCTGACTATCAAACAGGTGTGGAGGCTATTGAAAACGGATGCACGATGATTACCCACTTGTACAATGCAATGCCACAACCACATCACCGTGATGCAGGCGTTGTTGGATTGATAAACACGCCTGCGGTTTCCCCTGACAAAATCCCATACTTTGGTCTTATATGTGATGGTGTGCACATTGATCCATCCATGGTCAACTTAGCTTACAAGTCTAACCCTAGCAAGTGTGTTTTGGTCACTGATGCTATGCACTTGATTGGTTTACCCGACGGAGAATACAAATGGGATGAGCAAATAATTGTCAAGACTGGCGATAGATTATACTTGAAAAATACCGATACTTTAGCCGGTGCTGCCACAACCTTACCTCAATGTATAAGAAACTTGATGAAATGGGCTCACATTGGCTTACCAGAGGCAGTGAAAGCGGCAACAAATAACCCTGCTTTGTCCATTGGAGTGGAGCATGAAAAGGGATTTTTAAATGTAGGATGTGACGCTGACTTGGTGGTTTTGAATAAAGATGGATTTGTTACAAAAGTTTACAAGTTGGGAAACGAAATTGCTTCTTCCGATATCCCACAATCAAGCATCAATAGAGAAAGTAAAATCAGCGCCATGTTATAGATAAAATAAACGAAAAGAGTTCTAAAATTTATTTCAAAGGTGAATGTATTAGACTTCTATATATATAATCTATATGCAACAAAGGTTTAATTACTTCTTATCCATATTTGGGGAATAAGCGTATTTAGAATATGATCTGATTCTTGCACCGAAAATGTAAAACAAGTATGGAATTGCACAACAAGCCAATGAGATGAATGCCATTAATGATGTGGCCCATTCATATCCTAACCTGTGGTACATTTGAATAGTAAACAATGGGACAGCGGCACCCCAAACTGATCTGATAAATGTCTTTGCAGCCAAGGCACTAGCTGCATAATGTTGGTAGGAGTCAACAATGTAATTGTTTGCTGGATTGTACAAACAACAGAAGCCAAAACCGGCACCTAAACCAGAAAAACATGGTCCGGCCCATGATAACCAGCTGTATGATGACCAAGCAAATGCAAAAAGACCAGTAGGTACAAACCAACAAGAAATCATCATTGGAATTAATCTTAGCTCAGCAGGTGGCAACTCTCCTTGGTCTCTATACTTTTGAGCTCTTTTGTTGTAATCTTTGTTGAACAATGGAGCGACAAGAGTGGCAAGAATGACACCGGCACCAATAGGGATGAACATGATACCGGTTTTAGAAGCAGACCAGCCTTTACCTTCCATGTAGATCACTGGGTAAGCAAAGAAAAACATATACAACAAACCATAGACAACGGACATGTAGATTGTGACCAAAAACACAATCAATTCGGATAACAAGATAAATGGTCTTAAAAGTGATGTCTTTGCAACTTCCGCAAAGGTTCTGATTTCAATTTCATTCAAACTTCTGTACCTTGAATCTCCAGTATCTTTTCTCAACTTTTTTGCCCTCTTTTTCAACAAGATACCATGATGAGTTTCAGGAACGAAAACGATGAAAAAGGCGTAGAAAACACCAGCAATAATCAAAAAAGTCCAATAAATCCATCTCCAAGTAGGTGCATGATCAGCCAACAAACCACCGAAAATTGGACCACAAACAGGACCCAAGAATGGAGCTGCTGAAAAGATTGCCATGGCAACACCTCTCTCTGGACCTTCCCAAATATCAGCTAATGAACCCCCAATCAATGTCATGGGAGCACTGAAAGCAATACCATCAATCAAACGACAAACAATCAAAGTTCCAATATTCTTTGCTGCACCGCAGGGCACTATGAAAATCAATGCAACAAAAAGCGTCACCGCATAAATGGGTTTTCTACCCACTTCTTCCGACATTGGAGCAAACACTAAAGGACCAAATCCGAAACCTAAAACAAACATGGTTACTGATGCCAAAATGATAACTTCTTCGGAAACACCAAAATATTCAGCTGGACGCGTCAAATCACCAGTAACAATAGCGGAACCAAGAGCAACAACAAAACAAATAGAACCAAGCAATCCAGTAAACATCCATTTTCTACCTTTTCCAAAAGTTTTGGGATTTTGCTTATCATTATCAACCCATTGAACGATTCTCAAACCAGTATCTAAATCAAGAGGATACTTCCATGGATCATTTTCATTGAAATCTGAGTGTGGATCTGGATGTGTCAATTCTCTTTTCACATCTAATTCTGGTTCCAAAGGTCCCAAACGACCATAACCTTCATGAAGCTCGGAAATGATTTTTTCCACACCCTGATTATTGGTGACTAATCTTTCCAATTCTTTTTCATCTTGGGAGTCGCGGGAACGGAGATGTTCCAAACTGTGACTTATCTTCTTTGCAAGTGGTTCATGATGATGACCAGTCTCTTCTTGGTAGGGGGTAACTTTATTGGAATCGATACTACTCGTGTCTGAGTTATTATTTGTCATTATTGTAAATGTGAATGACTGAGGGTATAAAATTTAGTAGATATGCTAAATCAAATGCAAAGTATGTATAGTGAAGTAAAAAGGGTAATAAATAAGGACTATAGTTGGGGAAAATTCAAATGTTATTACTTTCTCTTAGACAGGGAAGAAGCTTCCCTATTTATATTGCTTTCATTGTATTCAAAATGGAAGTCCTTTTTATCAATTTCTGTGTAATTTTAAAACTATTTCAAAGTCGGTTAGAAAATGAAACTTCTGTTAATAAAGTTATAGTGTTGTTGTTACTTTGTCATTCATATTGTAAATCATTATTGTGTCACACAGTTTCTAACGCCTAAAAGAAAAGTCAGTCTCCTCTACTTTATTGTTATTTGCGTTATTTTACAAAAATAAAGAAGAAGAAATAGAAATTTTTCAAAATCAGTTGGTAGCAGTTACGAGTTTTGTGTAACAATAAATTCAGCCGTAGGGTTTCCAGAGCCGATGACAGAACTGCAACACCTACTCCAAACAAATGAATTCCTTTTGAGCTAGAGACTCAAATGATGTTGACGCTCCCAGGAGCAAGCTAGAGCATTTTGGTTCATTATTGGCCATCTTTATCGAACAGTCGACCTAGGCCAGGCAGTCACAAGCGGATAATATAACGGATTCCTTTTTATCATCGGCAAAATTAACTAATTAATGTTACACAAATAACCCTTTATGCATATGCGCTACATTCCTTTTTTTTTTTTTTGAGCCGTTTTTGTGAGCCGTATATGAGTCCTCTTGTGGCAATTGGCTATGGTTCTAGAGTCATACCGGTAGCTTCAAATGCCCCTTCTCCCCCTTTCGTTTGTGTCATTGAAAAACGCACCCTTAGTGATACTTCTGCTCATTATCGAGAAATCTTAATCTCCTTAAATGAATAATTGTTTTTGTGAAATCATAAAGTACGGCTGCAAATTCTTTGAATCTAACCATCAAAACGGCTGATTAACGCACTCAATTTATACACACCATGAGTAGAAGCCCTTACCCCAAAGCGCAATTTGCAAACGTACAGATTCTCATCGTAAGATTCAAAAATACAATACTCAACGGTTTTTCAATTAGATAAATATTAATTTATTATTCTAAATGGTATAAAATGAATGATTCTATGTAAATATAATATTAATTCCCTTAAAATTCCCTCACTCGTGCGGACATTTAATGTCCGTGACTTTCCATATCTGGCTTCTTTGCATCCATGTTTGGTGAGTAAGCGTACCTGGAAAATTTTCTGATTCTAGCTCCATAAATGAAAAACAAGTAAGGAATAAGGCAACATGCTAATGAAATGAATGCCATCAACGTACTGGCCCATTCGTAACCTAATGTATGGTACATTTGAATAGTAAATAAGGGAACACAAGCACCCCAGATTGATCTAACAAATGTCTTTGCTGCCAAGGCACTAGCCGCATAATGTTGGTAGGAGTCAACAATGTAATTGTTTGCTGGATTGTATAAACCACAAAGACCAAAACCAACTCCTAATCCTGAGAAACATGGTCCGGCCCATGATAACCAGCTGTATGATGACCAAGCAAATGCAAAAAGACCAGTAGGTACAAACCAACAAGAAATCATCATTGGAATTAATCTTAGCTCAGCAGGTGGCAACTCTCCTTGGTCTCTATACTTTTGAGCTCTTTTGTTGTAATCTTTGTTGAACAATGGAGCGACAAGAGTGGCAAGAATGACACCGGCACCAATAGGGATGAACATGATACCGGTTTTAGAAGCAGACCAGCCTTTACCTTCCATATACAACACTGGGTAAGCAAAGAAAAACATGTACAACAAACCATAAAGCACAGCCATATACATGGTGACCAAAAACACAATCAACTCACTCATCAACACAAATGGTCTCAAAAGGGACGTTTTGGCCACTTCGGCAAAATTTCTCACCTCAATTTCGTTCAAACATCTGTATCTCTCATCACCAGTTTCTCTTCTCAATTTTCTAGATCTCTTCTTTAACAATGTTCCGTGATGAGTCTCTGGCACTGTTAAAATAAAGATTGCATAAAATACGCCAGCAACGATCAAAAAAGTCCAATACACCCATCTCCAAGTAGGTGCATGATCAGCCAACAAACCACCGAAAATTGGACCACAAACAGGACCCAAGAATGGAGCTGCTGAAAAGATTGCCATGGCAACACCTCTCTCTGGACCTTCCCAAATATCAGCTAATGAACCCCCAATCAATGTCATGGGAGCACTGAAAGCAATACCATCAATCAAACGACAAACAATCAAAGTTCCAATATTCTTTGCTGCACCGCAGGGCACTATGAAAATCAATGCAACAAAAAGCGTCACCGCATAAATGGGTTTTCTACCCACTTCTTCCGACATTGGAGCAAACACTAAAGGACCAAATCCGAAACCTAAAACAAACATGGTTACTGATGCCAAAATGACAACTTCTTGAGATACACCAAAGTAATCAGCTGGACGTTCCATATCACCAGTAACAATAGCAGAACCAAGAGCAACAACGAAACAAACGGCACCCAAGATCCCCGTGTACACCCATTTGATTCCAGAGCCCCAATTGATTGGATTTTCTTTATCATTGTCCACCCATTCAACTATCCTCAATCCTGTATCCATATCAATGGGATATTTCCAAGGATCGTTTTCATTGAAATCTGATTGTGGATCTGGATGTGTTTGTACCAATTTCACATCCAATGGCTCTTCCAATGGACCCAAACGACCAGCACCCTCTTGCAACTCGGTCTTTATTCTCTCAATTCCTGGATTGTTTGTTACCAACTTTTCTAGTTCAATGTTATCATCATTTGAACCTAAATGTGAAAGGAGCTTTGATATTCTGCTTTCAGTCCGGTGGATGTTACTGTTCTCGTGTCCTTGTTGATTTTGTAAAGCTTCTCCATATTCTCTTGGTTTTTCCGAATCCAAGCTTGCATTATCAATTGTATCTGAATCTGTTCTATGAGACATTGTTTTGATGATTAATGATGACGAAAGCAAAAACAGTTCTTCTTCTTCTCATTCTAAAAGTGGAATCTGCATCCTTTAAATAACCACCCTTTAATGGGGACTGTTGGTCAGGTTATGAGTATTAGGCTTTGCTTACTATTCGGTAGCTAAATGCAATAAATATTTGCAACCGTTCGTTCCTAATCGGGTAGAGTGATATAAACTGCGTCAATAGTGTAGACAACAAAAGAAAAAAAGAAAGGCCTAACAATATTGCCGCATATGGGTTTTGTTAAAACAATTTAACCCATTTTGCAGTATGCATAAAATTGTAACACAAACAAAATTTAATAAGCGATTTAGAACCGATATCGGTTACTAATTATACTATGTCGGCTGTATAGTGATTCTTTTTGTCTTTATTTGATTACAAACTGGTTCTGTGTTTGTGCCTCAAATGAATGTTCTGAAACACACACTCTTTGCCCATGCATTCCACAATAGAGTCTATTTAGTGGCTCACTCAGATATGAAATGCAACATTCGGTTCCTATGGAAATTCTGTTCTCTTTTTCTCGCGTTCTGGAAGTTGCGGGATTTGTTTTTATTCTAAGCTTGTCTTTTTTTTTTTCTTGCCTTCTGCACAGTTTTTGCTAACCACTTGGCACCGAGTGTAAGTAGTAAATAACGGACGATCGGGATAGACGTAGCAACAATGACTAATACTCTCTCGCACTCCCTCCCCTCCCTCAAAGCTTGGCAGAGATCGTCTTGGCTGTGCTAATGCAAGAACATCCCTTTGAACGTTAGATTTCTTTACAAAGAATATAGTCGGTTCATAAATATCCATTAAACATCAATTTTCGTATACATTCAGACCGATAACACCATCGAACGTATCAATATTCGTTATGTACCCAACTTTTGCTCCTTTGAATCTCAACATCGCTTCCATCTCAGTCAATGTAGCTTCAAGCATATGAAATTGGTCCATTGCGAGCCGTACTTCATTTCTCAATAACGTTAACAATTCAAAGATGCGCCGCACATACTCATAACCCCTCGAATCTCTTGTTATATTGACAGCCTTCATTAAAGCTTTTGCAATGACCTCTAGCTTGAGGCAAACACCAGGCCCATTGAACTCATATGAAACAAGGGGCAACCCAACAGTTCTTTCGCAAAATTCTTTAGCAATTGCTATCGGGAACTCATTAGTCAAGCAAAACTCCAGATTGTTAATCATGTTGTTTGCAATGGCAACGTCCCATGTTAAGGTCATCATCCAATACTTGCTCAATAATATATTCGCCTTTTGAATATCCGGTGCTGCATCTAGTATAGTAATTTGCTGTAACTGATTCTGCACGGTCGAGATCAAACGTAATGAGTGTGCATCATTTTTGATCGCTCTAAATTGATCAAAAATAGACTTGTTTGGAATTGCAAATATCTTGACCAATTCTCTAAACCCACCTATCAAAATTGAGTATTCTTCATCATCAAGTGAAGGAAACGGCACCGTTGGTTCAAGGATCACCGGCAAAGATTGCTCTAAACATACAAATCGTTCAGTGACCACCAAGAGGTAGTAGATCTTTCTCATTCGATGGGTTTCGGCTGGTGATCTTGAATATGTATCCACCCTATCAAGACCGAGGATTTGTGCGAGTGTTATTGCCTCCCTCAAATAACATAAAGCAGTAGGACCAGCCCCTGCGTTAGCTAATGCGATATGGAGAAAGAACGATGTCAAAATACTCTCTAGTGTCGGTTCTGTTTTCTTGACTCGAATTGCTTCTGATGCAAAATCAATGTCAAGTATGCTCTTGGGGACAAGCTTTTGATTGGTCATGAACCTCACCTGGCTCGCAATTGTTGCACACACAGCACAACTCAAGGCATATGCAGGTGGTTCAACTGCTCGTGAAATCAATTCCGCGACTGATATAACAGGCCAAATTCCATAGTACCACACCTGGTAAACATTGAGGCAAGATAAAAGCTTATCCATGCCAATTATGGGAACAAACAGATTGCTTTCCAAAGCACTAGTTATAGCCAACTTCTTAATTGCATCTCTTGTCTTGTCGTGAATCTTTTTCGGGCCACACTTTTTCTTTACCCTGATATTTGTACACTCCAATCCATGAGTTACACATCGACTGCATGGTACTTTTAAGTCACACTTTACCTTCCTGATACTGCACGAATCGCACGCTCTTTTGCTTTTGCGAACAGACTGAGCCACAGCATTCTCCACTTCATGGCTCGAACCTGCCATCTCGACAGCATCCACAGTTTGCTTCGAGGGACTCATCGCAGATTCCATCACTCCATTCGAGGATCCCACGTCAAAGTTATTCACGCGGGTTTCACCTAAGATTGGATTTAATTGTGCAGCGTAGATCTCGTCATTAATGGAGTTTATATATCCGTCAGGGGAAAAGCCTAGCTGTGACTCAAATGAGGACACCGAGTTTGGATTGTGGTCAGAGGCGGTTCTGGCAGGGGAGTCTTCTGAAACGCTATGATACGCCACCGTCTCTGTATAGTTATAATTAGAGTTCATGTGGCTTGATTCCATCTCGTAAATGGTGAGGAGAATATATTTAAAGTTTTTCTCCGAGATTGTTATTATTTTTTCTGTTTTTCCCTTTATGCTCAGGGTTTCTATTTAAAGCGATACCGGCGAAGCGATCCACACACGTTATACCAATAGGGAGCACGACGGCAGTAGAACCCGCCACAGACTTCTTGTGATATGAACTGAGGGGGGGAGGAACAATAAGTAAACTGGTATGACAACAGATCTAGCTTTACGAAAAAAGTTCTTCGCCAGAGATACATTGTTCAGTGAGAGCCGTATTTGTGAGCTCACAAAATGAAAAAGAGCTTATCCAGATGACACGGTGCTGCTACCTACAATAGCTTCATCGAGAAAGACCCTTGCATCCATGTCCGGCTTTTGACGTGTGGGTTCTTAATAGAAGCTCAACGAAAGAGTCGAAAAAAAAAAAAAGAAACAAAACAAAAAAGTCAACCAACTCGAAAGAAACGCGATTGACAGGCACCTTCCATTACTAACTAAGTCAATTCAACTTAAGATGTCCGACACCGAATACAATGGAGAGCAAAAAGAGCTATCTATCAAGGAGGAGTACCAATTATGGAGAAAAAATTGCAGATACATGTATGAGTTTGTCAGTGAAACGGCATTGACATGGCCATCACTAACCATACAATGGCTTCCAAACCACACTACTGAAAGTGGAATCATCAAGACAAAGCTTCTTCTTGGTACACATACGTCAGGCAATGACCAAAACTATTTGAAAGTTGCTGAAACCGAGCTTGCTGGAAGTGGCGAGCAGAAAGCCAATTCCAGAATCAAGGTTGTGCAAAAGTACACCAACAATCAAGAGATATGCAGAGCAAGGTACATGCCACAAGATCCAAATGTAGCAGGTACAATTAATGGATCAGGAGAGGTTGACTTGTATCGTTTGGATAGTGATACAATTGGCAGCTACTCGCATTTCAGTCCCCACTCAGAAAATGGTTATGGCCTTTCCTGGAATTTGATCAACAAGGGATTATTATTGACAGCTGCTGATGATAAACTAGTATGTGTTAGTGATACAAACAAGGACAATGAGTTGGTATTTAAAAACGGAGACCTGGGTGACATTGTTAATGACGCCAAGTGGCACCATTTTAATGGCAATCTATTCGCTTCAGTTTCTGAAGACCAATACACTTACATTTACGATACCAGAGCAAAATCAGTCGCGTCCAAGTACTACTCAAAAGCATCCTCTGGTATCAATTCATTGACATTCTCACCATTTTCACAAAATTTACTCGCTATTGGTAATTCAAATTCAAGTATAAATTTGTTGGATTTGAGAAAACTTGACAGTAAAGGTACATCCGGGTTGTTGCATACACTAATGGGCCATACTGAAGGTATAACGTGTATGGAGTTTTCGCCACATAATGATGGAATATTGGCTACGGGTGGACTGGATAGAAGATTAATATTATGGGACTTGTTCAAAATCGGTGAGGAGCAGCAACAAGAAGATGCAGAGGATGGATGTCCTGAGCTATTCATGATACATGCTGGTCACACAGCTGGAGTCACGGATTTGAGTTGGTGTCCGTTCAAAGAATGGACGATAGGGTCTGTAGCTGAAGACAACATTGTCCATTTATGGGAGGTCAGCAAAGGCTTGCTAGTGAATGAAGATACAACTGATAACATTCTGAATAGTCTTCTTGAATAGTTTTATAAAACCCATATACTTTCATGATAAAAATAACCAGTCGTGTGATATGAGAAAATTGTAGAAATTAAAAAACGAAACAACAGAAAAACAAAAAAAAATTACACATTTTGGTCATAAATCCCAATTTCTATCAACCGTCACGTCAACAACACCCCAGCATGTCTGATTTCCCACCTAACGTGTCAATAAGACCGTTGACCATTGAAGATATTAATCAGTGTATAGAGTTGGAAAAGAAAGGGTTTCCAGAGGAAGAAAGATGCTCGCCGGCCAAATTTAAATATAGATTAACTGTTGCACCAGAATTGTGTTCTGGTTTATTCATTAGAGACTATGACTACAAGTACAACTATATCAACTTACCAGATGTCGCCAAATCACTTCAAGAAAAACATGATGCTGAAGAGAAACTGGAATCAAAAAAGACTAAAGCAGGGGAATCAGATGATGAAGAATTCCCAGAAAAGTCGTCTGTGGTTAAGGAAACCTTAATTGGTCATATTATAGCTACCAAAGTAGATGGCTCAAGGATTACCGAAGCTTCGATGGAGCTACCATCAAATGATGTCAAAGGTTCCGGTCATTGCGAAGCTTCGAGATATATTGGAATCCATTCAGTAGTAATCGCACCTGAATGGAGAGGTAAAAACTTGGCTGCGTTATTATTGCATGATTATATTCAAAAATTGTCAAATCAGGACATGGGAGACCAAGTTGTTCTTATTGCACACAAGGAATTGATTCCATTTTATGAAAAAATTGGTTTCAATAATATGGGTGAGAGTGAATGCAAATTCGCCAATACTACTTGGTATGACATGGCTATAGATTTAGTGCCCGCTGACGATCTTTGATGCACTAGTTTTAGAATTGTATATGTAAACGTTTATAGGTTATATGCTTGAGTGTTGAAATGTATGAACATGAAGAACCGGTAATTTTTTTTTTATTTTTTTTTGCACGGAAGAATGTAATAATCATCTGCACCGCCCAATGCTTATGATTCCACAACCTATCCAGAAAGTCTTTGATGCGGTACCATTGAGGACGTATCCCAATGAACTGAACGCAGTTACGCCTGAGAAGTTATATTCGTTCTCCCTGAAATCCCCACCAAATCCGCTTATACTTGGAGTTTACAACACTTTTGAGCTTGGCAAGGATGTTTTGCCAACTGACCCAGTTTCACTTTTCACGTTGATAATACTAGCCAAAAAAAATGGATTTGGATTACCAGACACTACAAGTGAGAGCGGTAGTGGTATCACTCGTATCCCATTTCGTGGATCTCCATCAAACTCACTCCCAATTTTGATCAGTGATGGTTCTGTGAGAACAATTGAAAACTCTGAGCAAATTGAAAAGAAGATTGCGTCCAACAACATAGAGACGGAAAAAATTCGCCTTATTAATGAATTTGTCGATACGGTTCTTTTTGATTCATGGATTTCATGTTTGCTAGCGGAAAAGCTATCTCTCGCAACTTTTCACCAACTCTTTGGTATCGACAATGAATTGGAAGTCTATGAATTGAAGAGACAGATACCAAAATGGAACAGCTTCTCCACCAGACATTCTTCGTTCTCTGAACATTACCAAAAGAGTCGATACTTGCAGTCATTCTATGAAATACAATGCGGTGCATTTGAAACTGCACTCGAGCAGTTACAAGACTACTTGGACAGTTCGGATCAAGAACAATCCATTATAAAATACAAAGTTGCCGCTTTCGTCATTATTTTCAATCGCTTTTTAAAGGATACAGCAATGGGAGAGGTATTGAGCCGGTTTCCAAACGTAATCATCAAATCCTACGGTGTGTTGGAAAACAACTAACTTTGATATATATCAAACTATGTTTATCTATCGAATAGCTAATGAATCCACTCCACCTGTTAGAAGTACTTTAATATTATCATCAATTAACTTTTCTGCGGTATCTGATAAATGTTTCTTGGGGTCCTGCTTACCAACGTACCTCGTTTTCAATTGTTCCTCAGTAAGTTCCTTCTCTTCACTAACTCTTTGGCTGTACAACTTGGCAATATTCACCATCTTTTCGGTACTTTCCAAATTCTCAATCTCATTGTGGTTATAGTCTGTAAGATTTAATCCAGACTGCCAGTTTTTCTTGTGTAAGTTGAGCAACATGTTTGTATCATTCGTGGTCTTGTGATAATCAATGTTCAACGAGTAGTAATGACGGTTCAATCCATGTATCAATGCTTGAATCGATGGTTTGTTCAAATGACCCACATTGGATGTTGACTGACGAGGTTCTTGGCCCATCATCAATGTGGTGGTGTCAATTGTTCTAAATGCATCAATAACCACTTTACCTTTCACCGATTGAATAGGATCTATAACGACAGCAACTGCTCTCTTGTTCAATTGTTCAAACGATTGTTGCGTATTCACATCAACTGAGGATAACCAACAACCAAATCCTGGATGGGAGTGGTACCAACCCACAACAGACTGGTCTCTTCCCGTCTGCCTAAGCATGTCCATCATTTTGGTTTGAAACACATCGTCCACGGCTTCGACGGAAACACCTGTACCCGATTGTGGCATGGCAAAGACGTCGTAGACTTGAATTGTGAAATCATCAACAAACTCACCCAACATCAATCCCATAACTTCCATTGGTACACCAGCCCTTCCGTGCTTCAACATTTTAAGCAATGCGAGTGACGAGATATAAACGGTTTCGGAATTATCTATTGCTGGTCCATCTGTTTGAGGGGGTGCTGCTCCACCAAAACCAGCGCCTTGACCTAATAATCGTTGTAATCTTTCCATCGTTATGCAATGAATTGAATCGGAGGAAATTACCAGTGGCGACTGTAGCATTTTCTCTCTTTTGATCGCCACTGTTCACACTTTTTTCAATCTTTTTTCTGAAAACAAGGAAGTCACGTGCAATACTTGCATACAAACGGAAATTTTTCGAACGGCTTCAAAAGAGGGAGTACGAAAACTCCGCCGTCATGTAACTTTGATAATTTTTTTTTTTATTTTTTCAAACCCCAATCCAAGAGTATACTTTTCACTACTCCCAATTGTTTCCAATGCCAGACGGTCCAAAGTCATTAGAAGGGAAGAAATACCCCGCCAAAAGCCATGCTCATAATGTACTTTCCCACTTGAAGAAAAAAAACTCTGCTAAAGCACAAGAAGTGTCGTTTTTTATTAGTGGAGAGGATTTGGAGTTGTACAAGTATTGCGACCAAACACGGCCATTTAGACAAAATAGGTACTTTTTCTACTTGACTGGAAACAATATACCTGGCTCGCACGTGTTGTATGAAAGTGTGAAGGACAAGTTGACTATTTATTTGCCAAATGTGGACAAGGAGGATATCATGTGGTCTGGTTTACCATTGTCTAAGGATGAAGCTGCAAAAAAATTTGACGCTGACGAAATCAAATATGCTGCTGACATTATTAACGATTTAAAGGGCTTGCTGAGTAAAGCGTGCACCACTGATATTAACAAATTCAACTTGGAATTCAAAGACTATTTGGTTGAAAAGGATGACGATTTTTTTTATGCGTTGGATGAAGCTCGTGCTTTCAAGGATGATTATGAAATTGAGTTGATGAGACATGCAGCCAAGATCACCGACAATTGCCACCTCGCCGTTATGTCTGCTTTGCCTATTGAGACTAAGGAGACTCATATACATGCAGAATTTATGTACCATGCGTTGCGCCAAGGTTCTAAAAACCAGTCTTATGATCCTATATGTTGCAGTGGTGAATCATGTTCCACGTTGCATTGGGTGAAAAATGACGGTGACATAACTCCCGATAAACGTTCTGTTTTGATTGACGCGGGAGCTGAATGGGATTGTTATGCAAGTGATGTTACTAGGTGTTTCCCAGTAAATGGTGAGTGGGCAAAGGAACATTTGGAAATCTACAATCTAGTTTTGAAAATGCAAGAAGAAGTTTACAAACTGATGAAACCAGGGGTTGAGTGGGAAGATCTCCATCTCAAAGCTCACCGGGTATTAATTGAAGAATTTCAACAATTGGGCATATTCAAGAATGAATATTCAGTGGATGAAGTTTTCAAATCTAAAGCCAGTGCAAGGTTTTTTCCTCATGGGTTGGGCCATATGTTGGGTATGGATACCCATGACACTGCTGGGTACGCCAATTATTCTGACCCGGATCCTCTTTTATGTTATCTTAGGATTAGAAGAAAGCTTGAACCAAATATGGTTGTCACGAATGAACCAGGGTGCTATTTCTCCCCATTTTTGTTGGAGGAGACATTGAACGATCCGTTGAAGAGCAAATACATCAACAAAGACGTGTTGGACAGATATTGGTATGTGGGTGGTGTTAGAATCGAGGATGATGTTTTGATCACCAAGGATGGATATGAAATTTTCACAAAGGTGACAAAGGATCCCAAGGAGATTAGTGAAATTGTAAAGGCGGCTTACGAGAGGGGCGTTAAGAGCTATCACAATGTTGTATAGTGGTAAATAGTATAACGACGAAATGTCAAAAGGTGAGTCGGATCACCAAACTATTTGAGTTATCGCTGATCTCTAAAAGTTCCATGCAACAACACATTGAATCAATTTTTTTTGTGTAATATCCTTTCCAGTCGTTCTTTACTTTTTTTTTTTCTTTCTCCTGTGACCGACATTTTCTATCTTTCAGTTTTTTTCCTTTGTGATTGCTCCCTTTTACTCAACTTCAACCACTTGGAATTCTTCAATCATGGACGAAAACTACGACGTTATTGTATTAGGAACCGGATTGACCGAATGTATCTTATCGGGACTTTTATCCGTTGAGGGAAAGAAGGTGTTGCATATTGATAGACAAGATTTTTATGGGGGTGAGTCGGCTTCACTAAACTTGGCACAATTGTATGGCAAATTCAAGCCAACTGCCCAAAGACCCGAGTTGAAAGGTAGAGATAGAGACTGGTGTGTTGACTTGATTCCAAAATTTCTCATGGCAAATGGTGAATTGACCAATATATTGGTCCACACTGAGGTAACAAGGTATATCGAATTTAAACAAATTGCAGCAAGTTATGTTTACAGAAGCGGAAGAATTGCCAAAGTTCCGTCCAATGCCAAGGAGGCCTTGGCTTCACCATTGATGGGAATTTTTGAAAAGAGAAGAATGAGGAAATTTTTGGAGTACATTCAAAATTATGATGAGCAGAATCCATCTACTCACCAAGGTTTCGACTTGGATAAAAACACCATGAATGAGATTTACAGCTATTTTGGATTGGAGAGTGGTACCAAAGATTTCATTGGACATGCAATGGCACTTTGGTCAAATGATGATTATTTGAATGAGGTTGCTAGGCCAACTTATGAGAGGATTTTATTGTATGCACAGTCTGTTGCCAAGTACGGGAAATCACCTTACATATACCCATTGTATGGATTGGGCGAATTGCCTCAGGGGTTTGCAAGGTTATCAGCCATCTACGGGGGAACTTATATGCTAGATACACCAATTGATGAAGTGTTGTATGAAGGCGAGGGCGACGACAAAAAATTTGCCGGTGTCGTTACAAAAGAAGGTACAGCCAAGGCCCCTATCGTTGTTGCTGACCCTACTTATTTCCCAGAATATGTAAAGAAAACCGGACAAAAAGTGATTCGGGCTATTTGTTTGTTGGACCACTCAGTTCCGGGAGTCGATTTGGACTCTTTGCAAATCATCATCCCGCAGAATCAAGTTGGCAGGAAAAATGACATTTACATTGCTGTGTTGTCTGATGTCCACAACGTTGTTCCAAAGGGTCATTTTCTTGCTATCGTCTCGACGATAATTGAAACTGATGCACCACATGTCGAATTGGAGCCTGCATTCAAATTGTTGGGCCCAAGGTTGGACACATTGATGGGCATTGCTGAGTTGTACGAACCAAAGGATGATGGAACAAAGAATGGTATATACTTGTCAAAGAGTTACGACGCCAGTTCCCACTTTGAATCTACTACTGATGATGTCAAGGACATCTACTTCAGAATCACAGGAAAGCCATTGGTTTTGAAAAAGAGGGAGTCTGAAGAAGATGAATCGAATGTGATTCCATAATTAGAAAGTAGAGATTTTGTAGAATTGACATGTTGTTTTAATTATAAATGTAGTAAAACAAGAGCTCTTATGCCTCTCGAGAAAAGATGTTACCACCAAGAGACTTTCTAGGTATTTCCGATTCAGTCAAAAACTTTGCCTCAAATTGGCCACCAATTATTAGCACATCTCTAGCCAAGTCAACAACACAGCGATGTCTTTTCAACATATCCAATCCAAACAAGATACCCACAGAAGTATCAACAACGTAAAATGAGCAAGGTAACTCAACTCCGGTACCTTGTATCTCGAGCGGCACACTATGTATTTTGCCGCCGATATTTTGAGTACCCACACCAACAGCCTGACCTTGAAACCTTTTGTCAATCAATCTGGAAATGCCACATTCCTGTGCAATATCAGGACTGATGATTGTCATGGCGGCACCGGTATCAACTAACGCAATTTGCTCAACACCATTTATTTTCAATTTGAGGTAAAGCATATTGACACTGGTAAAACTTTCTGGACTAATGTCCCATGCCAACTTCATGTTCTCCTCGATGGCTTCTTGCTGAATCAACTCCATAATACGCGCTTGGGTTTCAGGGTTATCGGGATCTTGTTGCAAGCGAAGTAGCTCTGCTTGTGTCGATGATGAATCTCGTTCCTGTTCTCTAAATTGCTCAATCATCAAGTTTCTAAACGTCTCTGCATTATTAATGACGTTGTGAAGACTAGGCTGGGTTAATCTAATATTTTCGAGAGCCTGCTGATCTGACAAAATCTGTTGTCGAACCATTTCCACTCGTTCATTGATTTGTGAGCTCGAAGGATTGGTCAGTGCTGAAACTTGTTGCAGTGACGGGACAGGCATCCGTTCTTCAGGTCTGGCTTTTGACAATATCAACAAATCATCATTGACAATCCCCAACTCTGCCAATGCCTTGTTTTCCCTCAACGTATTCCCATTCAACTTCAAGGTTTGTTCCTCGGGGCTAATTCCAGTTTCGGCTTGAAGATAAGCTTTGAAGTCATCTAGTGATAATGACTCAGGAACATCAACAGAGATGATGTCCCCACTAAAGTCTAATGAAATAGTTAATTGCATTGCCGTTGGAAGTCGAGAAAAAAGTTGCAAACTGAGGGCAAAGAAAATCAACAGTTTATATATGCTTGATACAACGCCCAGAGGCAAAAAAAAAAAACGAAACTGATTACAAATACGTATACACTGGAGTATCTGGGTGACCAGTTCTTGCATCTCAGGTTAAAGTCCTAGATCTGTGCATTTTTCTAATCCCATGTTTATGCGTTTACCACGTCTGGGATAATCATAGCTACTTGACCGCCGTTCAATAACATCTTTTTAACAACCTCGTCCTTTGTATCAGCGTCATTATCACTGTCCGTTACCACAGTAACATCCTCCAATACCATGTTAACGAAATCATCAAATCCTATTAGCGTCCCACGAAACTCTTTATCACTGGTCATTAATATACGAACTTTCTTTCCAATTGATCTATCGATGACCTCCAACGGAAGCACTTGCTGTGATATTGCATCGCTGGTACCTTCAACGGGATATTCCTCACTCATATTGCCTCTGCTCTGTTGCGTTGTTTGGGTTGGTGAACTTTACCCAAGAGCGATATCTTTTCTTTTTCTTTTTTTTTTTTTTGCTTTTTGTATGATGCCTTTCACTCTAGTGGTGACAGAAAGTTCAAAGAGCTATACGATATTATACACTAAACTATCTATAAAGAAACATTCTTGATCTCTACGTGGCTGACCAGTTCTTCTTGCCCTTCCAGCCTTCAAAATCAATCAATGCTTGCATACAGCCCCATTCAGTTATTTTATTCTGAAGCCACACCAAGTTTACTGGCTTGGTCAAATAATCATTGCAACCAGCTGTTAATGCATTCTTTCGATCAACAGAGGAGTTGGACGACGCCGTTAAAGCAACAATAATGACAGGTGATCTAAACGTGTTTGTGTCCAACTTGTCATCCGGTTGCAACTCGTTTAATGCTAATTTGCTCAATTCAGTGTCATCAAAAACACCAATTTTATTCAACTTCTCCAAATGCCGTATTTCTTTTGTAGCTTCTATACCCGACTTTACTGGAAGTTGAATATCCATCAATACCAAATGAAAGCCCCCCTTTTTCCATTTATCAATTGCTTCTTGTCCATTCTTGGCAATTTGGTAGTGGATCTTTCGCTTCCTTAAAAATGCTCCTAGAATAGCTTGATTAATGGCGTTATCCTCAACGACAAGTACCGAAATGGAAGGGAAAACCTTTTCTAATGCTGGGTCGTTTGACTTGTCAGAACCCTTGTTTGAGCTAATGGTTTTTGTTAAAGAGGGTAGAATATCGGCCTTGGATGTTCTTACTTGTGGAGCAGGCGAGGGGGACGAAACAATTCCAACATCGCCTTGCTTATCTTTATTAACAGAACGCTCCTCTGGAAGATCGGTGTTAACTTTTGCATTTTGAATATCCTCTTTAGAGCTTGTACCTAGTTCATGTGAAGTCTTGGCCCTTGACGGGGTACCATTAGAGTTGGAATTGATGGAAAAGTTTTTGGGTAAAAGAAGTATAGCTTGTGAGTTGGGCTTTTGAACTGGTGATTGAACAACATTTGTGTGGGATTGGTTTCGAGGAATAGGTGAGTTTTTTGCAGCTGTTATTGAAGGCGATACCGATCTATCTTTGTAAGGTGCTCCTGGCATACTAGAATAGCTTGATTTGGGTTCGGGAAAATTCTTTAATGTTTGAATCAGTGACTGTGAGTGTTGTTGTTGCTGTTGCTGTGATGAGATGTTTTGGGCTGTGGAAGTTCGTCTTATAGGATCTGCTTGGAGTGGTTGTGGATGCTTGATTTGAGATCTATCATTGGAAGTTTTCGTGATAGGTCCGTCTTGATCGGAGAATGAGTGTCGATGATTTGACTCGACAGGGGTTGTTTTCCTTGAGCTGTCAGAGATTGAACTCTCAATTATTATTGCATCCTTCATCCCCATACCTTGCGGAAAATACGTGTCAAGTACTTGCCAAACATTTTGATCCGGCTCCAATGAAACCAATTCCCCAGTGCGTTTACCTGATGGCGTCTCCAGAGTGTTGTCATTATTTGCACTGCTGAGCTTTTCCAATTTAAGAGTCAAGTTGGCAGCATCATTGAACCTCCCGATCGAATTTGGGTATTTTTGAATAATTTGTGACTTTAAATCATCAATAAGGTCGTCATTGTGAGCCAATATCGTGGTTGGTGTTCCTCGTGACATCTTTACCCATATTCTTCGAGGCTTGTTATAGTCCTCATTAGCGGCCGCCCATGTGGTTGCAGACAGCTTCTGGTTTGTTGTAGACTTGCCTCCACTTGTGTCCACCAGGAGACTAGATGGTTTATCATTCTTGTGATACTTGCTTTGAGCCGAACTCATACCAGTGCTAATCCCACTCATAGGGGCACTCATTGAATGCCTTGGTATCAGGTTCATTGATGGCGACTTCATTTGATACGGAGGGGCAAAATCACCGCTATTGTACATATGGCTCATAACTGTGGGTGCTTGTATTTGCGGACGGAGTAACGTTCGGGTTTCTACAATTTTTTCCTCAAAAAATGAAACACAATTAATTATTATTAAATACACTACCGTTTTACACATCGGTTACACGTTACAATAATTTGGGTCTTTTACTATCCTCGACATTGGTTGCTAGGACATCTTCGATGGACCAACGTGGTGGTTGTCCAGGTACTTTGCAACCCCCGGCAATACCACTACTAAATTTTAAGTATAGCAAGTCGCCAATTTGACTAAACTTTTCAAGCACGTAATCCAAATCTTCTTTCGTTAATGCTGAAGAAACACACAACCTTACTCTTGCACTGGCCAAAGGCGTTGCAGGGTAGCTAACCACCACCACTGCAATTCCCAAATCATACAACATCCTTGAAATCGCTGGCATTTTGGAAGGTAAAAACAACAACACTGGAATCACGGGTGAATCATCAGCACCATAAACAATATATCCCAACTTTTTCAACCCCAATCTCAAGTACCGCGAGTTGAATGCAATTCTTTGTAATCTTTCCTGTCCTTCACCGGGATTGAGTGTGCCCCTTATAACATTCAATGATGAAATGATTTGTCCTAGCACAGGAGGAGGAACAGACTCACTATAGGAATTGGTTTGATAGTCTAATCTCATTCTATCAATCAACACTCTATCACCAGCGATATAGCCACCGGTAGCGCCAAAGGACTTGGTCAAAGTACCCATCAAAATATCAACCCTTGCTGGATCGACTGAAAAGTAGTCACAAATACCTCTGCCTTCAGGACCAAGAGCACCAATAGAGTGTGCCTCATCAACAAACAAATAACATTTGTATTTATCCTTGAGCTCTATAATTTCCGGCAAGTTACACATGTTACCCTCCATGGAGTATAACCCTTCCACAGCAATAATGATTTTTTTCCAAGGTCTGTGGGTCTTTGGTTGTCCTTGAGCTATTTGAGTGCGAATAACTTGTTCCAAATCTTTCATATCGTTGTGCTTGTAAACTTTGACAATTGCCCCAGAGATTCTTATACCAAATCTGATTGATGCGTGGTTCAATTCATCTGATATGATCAAAGTCTTGGAATCAGCCACTGAGGCAAAAAAAGTTGCATTCGTTCCATAACCCTGACTTACGATGATAGCATCCTCTTTTCCAACAAAATCAGCAATCACTCGTTCACATTCACGGTGTAAATCAGTAGTTCCACAATACAACCTTGGTGAACACCCCGAGGTACCATATTCATCGACACATTTCAATGCAAAATCAGTACATACTCCACTTGATTGAGCAAACCCAAGGTAGTTGTACGAAGACAAGTTAAGACATTCTTTTGAAGTTCCATCATACAAATACCCAGTTTTTCCATCTCTTATCCTGTTGAAACATTTGATGTATCTTCCGGGAGCTCCATAGATCGGTCTAGCAAAACAATCATCAATTCTTGTTTTCAACCTACGAACATAAAAACTTTCAAAGCCATCATACCATGGTGCATATCCATCCTTTTCCACCAAGTGCTTGTACTCTTGTGGCTTGAATATTTTTCCAAAAAAGTCTCTAATGTGTCCAATAATAATCAAAATGAGGTAGTTCAAATAAGTTAATAAGTAAATAGGATATGGTGGGTCATCATCAATTGGGGTGGGTAGAGGTTCTCCAACAGGGTGTTTTGAAACATACAAATACTCATTTGACAGTTGTTTCCCATATTCGAGATTACTTCTCACCTCAATAGGTCGGTTGTCCTCCGGTGCATTAGGAATGGACTTTGAGTACGTCTTTGTAGATGTTGACATCACAGCAGCGAATATTGCTTAATGAGACTGGGCGACTGCACTATGTGAATGATATGGTTTAGGGCCAGATGGAAACTGGAGTGTAATGAGATTTGTACGGTGAAAATGGTCTATGAATTGAAGGTCTATCGTGTGAGTTTATCAATCCTTCTGTTGTATTTCCGTTGAGAGAAGAATAAATTTCGACCAAAGGAAAAGTTTAAAAAAAAAAAACCAAATGTAAAAAAAAAAAAAAATGGTGATTACGCGATGCTTAGGTAAAAACAATTGCAAAACAAAAATATAGGGGGAACTGTCAGGACAGATTCACTTTGTATGAAGAAGCCATTAAGCTGGAGCGAGTAGTATCAAATACTTGTTGTGTGGTGCCTCCTGAAGTGTTATGCTCATCAAGTGGAGGCGCATAAAAAGAGGGTCTGTGAACATGTAAATGATAGGAAACTACAAGGACATGTCTAATCAAATATGTATCTATTGAAATTACGACTTGTCAACTTTGTATACCTCGTAGGATCTATTTTCATCACCCGTTAGCTTTAGCATGTAGTCATAGCTGCTTAACTCCCAGTCTATATGTCCAATGGATAAAATTGTCATGTTTCTAAAAATAGGATCATGAGCGATAAAGTCGTGACAGCGACGCATTACTTTGGCGTCCTCCATACAGGAGAAAGCTTCGTCGAGTATCAAAATCTCGGGATTTTTAACCAATGCTCTGAGAAACAAAGCCAATTTTTGATTTGTCATACTCAAATCAATAAATGTTGAATCTCCATGTTGTTCGAGGACATCACTAAACTTACCCAAGATGTAATCAGCTCGCTTCCGTGTTGACTCATCTAGTTTATCCAACTTGGCCCTATACGCAAAGTTTGAGTTGCCAATGTCTCGCACTAATCCATTGTATATTATATCCTTCATTGTACTGTTATGTTGAGGGACCAAGGCATGCAACTCAGGGGATGAAATCCCAATTTGGTTGTTGACGTCAAAAAATGTGACTCCACTTCCAGTTTTCCTCAACTTGTTGTTTATTGACAACACCGATCTCCAACTTTGTGGATGATCAGCAGTTATCAACGAAAGAATGGTCGTTTTACCAGTTCCATTGTCACCCATGATTCTCCATTTGCTTCCCTTGGGAATTTTCCAGTTAAAATCTTTCAATATAATCAAATCTTTGTAAGCAACTCTGGCATTGTTGAATTCAATATGAATAAGCTCTTCAGGCTCAGCAACACTTTCCGGGTCTATTTTCACCAACGAGTTTGTTTTCAGTTTCTTCTTATCCAAATTAAGGTCAACGTCGGAGTTGATGATGTCATTGAGCTTATTTGAAACTTCCGCTAGTGGGCCGATCAACGATATTCCCTCTTCATCTACAAAGACTATGTTTTGAATCCATTTGGGGACGTCATCTTGTGGCCGCAACCCCAAAATCATAGAAGTCCCTAAATTTTCATGTACATTGCTCAATGCTTGGCTCACTTTCTCTGTGTTGGATGGATCAAGACCCAAAAATGGGTCATCGATGATTAACAATCTTGGCTTACTCATCAATGACTTGGCAATCCTTGCTCGTCTCATTTGCCCATTACTCAATGAGTTAATCCATTTCTTTTGATGGTGAGTCAAGTTGAAAAGCGTCAATAAATGGTTGATGTATGGAATATCCACATCTCTATGCTGCGTATTGAAGTTGTTCAAGCCAGTTACGTAATTCCATACAGAGTTGGTATCGTCACTCATTTCCAAAACTCCCTTGAAAGAGTATGATTCATACCTCGCAGACATATGAACCTTATCGAGACCCAGTTTGTCATTAAAGTTTAATAATTGGAGTTGCGTAGCTGGTTCGTTGATATTTGGATAAGACCTTGAAAGCGGTGGAAATGACATAAACTCACCAGCTGCTATCTTCAATAATGTCGATTTCGATGGTCCAGTCACGGCCCAAGTGCTTGCACTGGTACTGCTTGTATCATTTTCCCCCCACGTTACTTGAAAGTCTGCAATGGGTTTCCGAAATACAAACGGTGTCTTTTTTAATGAGTTTGTTTTGAATTTAGCGTTCTTGATTGACAACAAGCAACCTCTAACTGCATTAGTCATTGTGTGGATTGCGAAAATGCCTTGATGGGTCTTTTATTCAAGACAATGCGAGAGGTACTTATAAATGCGCGTCAATAAATCGAAGTCCGTTGGACCGGATCGATTCCCGAGAATGCGACCAATGCTCAAATTTCGAGTTCTTATGCGATAAGATACACTGTGGTACCAATTATGCACCCAGACATCAGAATGAGTTGAGTATAGTTTCTCATCTCCTTATTGTGGTTGTTGCCGACGAGATTGTTATCTACAAATTAACCCGAACTCATCGAAGTTGTGCATAAAATAGTGGAGGTTTTAAGGGTGAAGTGAATTTACCAAGGTACACACCCCGCTCACCAAAAAAAAAGTTATCATTTTGGTAGATAGCAAGAGGTTTATTCTAGACATTTACAACCATGGATCCAATTGATACAGTGTACATCCAGGAGGAAGAGATATTTAATGCGGATTCTTCACCTAAGCAAGGAGCTGAAAAGACCAGCAAAACAGAGGAAACCATCGGAAATTTAGAGCAAGATATCGACAAAGCGTATGGAGTGATTGAATCAAAGTTTCAAGTATTGTGGAAGGATAACTCCGGTTTGTTTCAAGAGAAACAATTGGAGGAGCATAAACAAAATTTGGTTAAACAACTAAACACATTGAAAGCAAACGTTGCTGAGAATAAAAATTTGCAAACAGTAGGGGAAAGCTTCAGAGCATTTGAAGAGCAATTGAAACAAGCTAACCTTGAACAACGGTTGCACATAGACGAGTTAAAGAAAGGAGCAACCAGTGCACTAGATGCTTTGGATTCGCGATTGGAAGTTGTCGAAAACAAAGCCAGTGAGTACGTTGGGCAATTTGCGTCGTTCTTCTCGAATATAGTCTCCGTTAGGCCAGAGACTGACACTATGCAAGAAAAGGAGGTTCTTTACAGCTCTCCGTTGAATAAATATTCTCAGTATGGAACAACAAGATATGACCAAGATTTGTTAAAATTACACACAACGCGGAGCTATTATATCGAAGATACACTTGACGATCCGGATGAGCTAAAACAATTCAATTCGGATGCAAAAACATCTGAAATTGATCGTCTTTTGAAGAAGTACCCTGAGACTTTAGTAGAAACTATGAATGAGCTTGTGCCAGTCGAAGTTAGTTACAATACTTTTTGGTATAGGTATTTCAAGAATGAGAATAAATTACAGAGTTTGGACCAACAGAGAAAGGAGCTTCTTAGCAAGAACAAAGGCAGGCAAACAGGTGATGTGGAGGGGACTGCCGAGAAGGAGGACGAAGATGATTTCGCTTGGGACGAAGACGATGAAGAACCTCCAGTGAAGGTAGAAAATCCTAGGAAGTCACAAGAGGGTCAAAAAGTCTCGGGCAAGGAAGTGAAAACTGAAAACAATGATGATGAAGAAGACGATGATGACTGGGAATAGCACGCTGTAGAGCTCTGTATAGCTAATTGAATTTCTGTCTGAAAAATGTCTAGAAAAATTGGATTGATTTATTTTCCCTGTTTTGTGTAATTTTTTCATAAGGATATCTAGACTCACTCCAATATCCAACATCACATAACAAACAAGCATTTTCTCCCCACAATGACTGTGATTCCAGAAGCTTATACACCTCCACTACGATTCAACCTCGTACAGCCCAACCTATATCGTGGTGCGTATCCTCGAAAACCAAATTTCAAGTTCTTAGAAACACTCAAACTCAAGACGATAATTTCATTGATTCCAGAGCCAATCACCTTGGAAACGGATCCTGATTTGTATCGATGGGCACAAGACCACCGTATCCGTTTAGTGCACTTGGAATGCGCCTCTGGCGGTAAAGGAAAGAAGCGGTCAGTACCTTTGGACTATGACCTAGCAATAGCGGCACTCGATTTAATGGTGCATGAAAAGCATCTGCCGGTGTTTGTGCATTGCTTGAATGGCGGACAAATTACAAGCCTACTAGTTGCGTGCTTGAGAAAACTACAATTTTGGTCAGCGATTTCAATTTTTAATGAGTTTATCAATTTCACAACCAACATTACTGTAAATGATCGATTGTTTGTCACAAATTTTCATGGAACTGTGAAGATATTTCCCAAGGATAAAGTTCCCTGGCTTTGGGTTGGAGTGAGCAAGCACTTGGTGATGAATCATCCCAAGTTGAAGGTGGTAGAGATTGCTGAGGATAGGGTAGACTTGTATTAGGCTATACTCTTTGAAAAAATAAACAAAATGCATTCTTGTTCATCACTTCAGTTTGAGCAACATTGGTGGTGATTTTTGAATCATCGAAGTAACACCACCGCTTCTTTCCACTCTTGTACACATAAGAAGTGTAGTGACCTGTGGATAAAGTACCAAAGTGGTTGGCAACACCATATATTTGATACCTGAATGGTGGCTCTTGATTCCTTACTGGAAACGATTCAAGAATTGTAGTCTCCTCCTCTAAGGACATCTTTGGTGAACCTGAATCTCCCATTGTGGTTCCACGTTTTGTCCAGTATTTCGTCAAATCTAAGGTTTCGGACACTGGATATGTTACAAATGTTTCCAACTTACGTATTTGTCCGTTGTTATTCACTTTGAATCGCTTAAAATTCACAATTAACACTTGAGGCAAACGTGTGATTGCAATCCTTTTCGTTGACTTGGTGAACCTTTTACAATGCGAGCAATGCCACTTGTTTCCATCATCGAGCAACTCTGTTTTGGTAAACTCTTCAATACAGTCGTGTAAAGTAACCTTCAGTGACTGATTTAGTTTCTCTGGTATAGGAAGCGACAATAATGAAAAGGCATTATAAGTAGTTGATGTGGTCCCGCATTCCAAGCAACGCAACTGAGACAAATACTGACCTTGAAAGTTATCCACAATAATTGAAAAATTCAACTTCAAATATCTCTCCCATTCAATGGTTGATGCTAATCTTACTGGCAAAATTTCTCTATTTCTTTCTTGTTCTGGAGTCAACTCAGTAATTCTCTTTTTTTCTTTCGGATCTAACACTGGCATTTGATTCAAATCCTCATGCAAACCATCAAGCAAAAATGTAACAAATTCTGTACAATCCTGTTGTGAGCAAGAGGCAAACTGTCTTCCCGGGGAACATTCACCGGCAATTTTCTTAAATTTTGACGGGCTGAATGCTTTTCCGTTGTTATTCAACATGTTTAAAAGTAACTCAACAAACCCCATTGTTAGTTTTCCCTGAGTACCAAGTTTATTGTTGACGTTTATATGTTGCTTGTAAGATCCGTTCGTTGTTACTGAGGGGAAAAAGAAAGACGTCAATTGTGGTGTAGCAGCCAAACACTGGATCATGCAATTCATGTAACAAGAGTTACCCAAGTTGAACAAACCCGTTGCAAATTCATTAAGTAAATTTGACATTTGACCACCTTCCGGGGGCTTGGTGGGGGCTGATTTATACATGGCAGGTGAAGCAGTTTCCTTTGTGTCAGGCTTGTGATCACTCGTACTGACTGACGAGGGGTCATATGGTTGAACACCCATTGACTGTGGCTTCAACTGTGTGTGTTGGTTGCTGACCAAACCGTTGTTTGCTCGAGCCGGTATATGCACCTTTGACTCTGAAGGGCTGTCTTTTCTGGCTGAGGACAAGTAATCATCAAACGACTTTGGATAAACTAGCCCATTCACTTCCACCTCAGCCAGTTGATTGCGCGAGTCTTCAATAGCCTCAGCGCCATATGTATCGAACCAGTTTTTGATACCACCAGCCAAGTACATGGGTAGCCATTTGAGTTGAGACGATATTAATGGGTTCTTGGTTGTTAGTAATTCGATTAAACGTTGGAAGGGGTTGGTTGGTGTCTCTTCTTCTACACTCTTAAGGATCTCAATGAATCTGTTGTTCCCCAGTACACCATACTTGAAGTCGTAAATCACCACATAATCAAACTTCCTTCGGTCTTCAAACACCTTATAGTGTCGATGCGACATAGTGTGTTTTAATTTGGCTTCTAGATCCTGACTCGTTGCCTCGATCGGGAGGTCGTTCGCTTGTGATGGCTCTATATTTATGACATTGGGATGCTTGATGTGGTTGTGTAGGTAATCTTTGCGGCGTCGATAATCAATGAGTAAAACTTTTTTGTTGTCTAGAAGTTGTCGGAGTTCCGCTGGGCTCACCAGTTGCTGATATGCAGTGACACTTACCGCTGGCGGTAATTTAGATACTGTGCCGTTCTCCTTCAATGCTTTGAAGCGATCAAGTAGATCATCATTGTTTGTGTCGGTTTGTAAATGACTATGAATCACCTCTTTTTGGTGTGACCTGTCTCTCAACACACTCTTTACCACTGAATAAACCTCACTGCTTGCACTCTTTATCTTTGCATCAAAGTGCTTTATGTAACGTTCCAGCAAGGTGTATAGTATATATGCTAATTCATAATCGCAATAACCAACCTGTTCTAATAGCCTGCACTGTGACACAAACAGTTCCACAAGATAAAGTTGACAAGGAAGTATGGTTTTTATTCGGGTGGACTTCTCAACTAGTTTTTCAAATATGAGGTCTTGAATTGCGTCAAGTTGTTTCAAACTGAGGCTTGCTGTCATGGCTTGTGCTGCTGTTGATTCGTAGTTCGCTAGATTTCAGGAAACGCCTTCGGCACATTTATATCTACAGCGCTACCATGTAAATCCGTGATTATCACCATCAACACCACATGAGACGTTGAAGCGTATGTCCTTTTATAGAGCGAAAGCAATATAGTAAAGGCCATAGTGTTGTAGTTATCCTTCAAGAAAAACAACCCACACTTTTGTTGTTTTGTTAGTAGCTACTGCAAGTTAAGTTTCCAGAGTGGCATGCGAACAAGTCGATATAATATTGAACATCGATAAGCAATTGTTCCCATTGTAAAGTCATCCGACCATCTTACTGCTTGTCTACCCAATAGAGTTGTGTGCGTCTCGGTGTACTTTTCACCTCTTCATGTTATTTTGGTGCCAAAAATGAAAAGAGAAAAGATAGAAAGAGCAAACTTTGTTAAGATTTTGCAACAATTTTTTGATACACCACAATTTTCTCCCATCAAACACACATCAAAAAAAGTGCATCACCATGGCCTCGTTGAGAGGTAAACACGGATATTTCGAATCGTGTTCAACTTATACTGATAAAGAAAATTACTTTTTAGTTGATTCCAGATACGAGATTATCAGGGTTTTAGGTAAAGGCTCGTATGGAGTTGTTTGTTCTGCAATAGACACTAAAAGTTTGAGCACCGGCCTCGAGCATAAGATTGCAATAAAGAAAGTGACAAAGATATTTACCAAAGATATCCTTTTGGTTAGGGCAATCAGAGAATTAAAGTTTATGAAATTTTTCAAGGGTCATAAGAATGTACGTCTTGCTCTCTGAAATGCATATTGTGGATATGTATATGTACTAACCTGAATAGATTGCCTCATTACTCGATTCGGACATTGTTTACGTCAAGCCATATGATGGTCTTTACTGCTTCCAGGAGTTAGCGGACCTTGATTTAGCAAGAGTTTTGTATTCCAATGTTCAGCTATCGGAGTTTCATATTCAAAACTTTATGTACCAGATTTTATGTGGCCTCAAGTATATTCACTCAGCAGATGTTATCCATAGGGATTTGAAGCCAGGAAACATTTTGGTAACCACGCAAGGGACACTAAAAATTTGCGATTTTGGTTTAGCACGTGGAATAAGTCCCAAGTTTTTCAAGAATCGAAGTGCTACAATCACCAACTATGTTGCCACTAGATGGTATCGTGCTCCCGAATTGATATTATCTACCAAAAACTATTCAAAAGCAGTTGACGTTTGGGCTATGGGATGTATACTTGGGGAGCTCTTTGGAAGAAGACCACTTTTCCCTGGGAAAAACCTGCATGAACAGATACATGAATTGTTTAAAGTTTTGGGCAGTCCACCTCCAGAAACAATAAAGAAATACAACTGGAAGATTGAGGGGATTCTGTGGGTCAAATACAAACCAGTAAATTGGAGATCAATATACCCATTCGCCCCAACTGAAGCAATCGAATTGTTGGACAATTTATTACAATGGGATTGCAAAAAGAGATGCAATGTTGACGAAATTCTTGAGCAAGATTTTTTCAAGTATGTGAGAAACGTTACCGAAGAAGCCAGCAGCAGATCTTTATTTGATTTCAGTTTTGAGGAGAAATCGTGTAGTTTGCCTCGGTTAAAGGAAGTATTAGAGGCGGAAGTGAGTGATTTTACCGAGACATGCAACATTGGGGAGTGTTGAAAACGTTTGAGCACGACGTGATGAAAACGTTTCCTTGAAAGTGGATTTGGTAGTATATTCTTTGACTCTAACAATAAACGATGATGAATAATGATAGTGTAGTGTGATGCCCCACCCCCACTCTGTTTCCTTAATTGGAAGTTGATGGCATCAGGTAGCTCTGAAACTGTATGAATTTTCTATTGTTACTGACAAAATCTTGTGTAATATTACTACTTGCGGAATTAGCTAACTTTAGAACCAAAATCGGAACACTTTGTTGAGAACATTAATGTACAAACAAAAGCAAAACATGGGTCCGGTAGGCCCCCCTTTTTTTATGAAACTACTATAAAAGTAAATAGATTTCTTCATTTCTTTATTACCACTTTTCAAATAACCAATAAAACTCATCATGACAATCCACCACCACCCTGACTTTATTCCTTACCAATATGTTGTTTACATTGAAGGAAAGAAGGAGCCGGAAGTAGTACAAGTTGAAGGCGAGGATTCCGTTTACAGCAAAATCCCAGGCGGTGTAAAATTTCATCAAGTCGTCAGGTTCAAAGTCAAGAATAGAAAGATGGAAAATTTACGATTTGTACAAATTACGAAAAAGGCTGGTATTACCTTCAAAAAGATTGAAGTGAATTTGGGAACCTTTGAGCCATCTGAAACCGAAATATATGAAGTAAAAACACCAGAGGATCAAACCCCAGGGGGATGGTTGACCAAGGGTAAGTACCCATGCACAACTACTTATTATGAAGGTGACAAGGAGTTGTACACCGATGACTGGACATTGGAATTAGTTTAGAAATGTACCGGTGACTTTAGATTAGATCAGTAGTGGTTTATATAGATTTGTTATCCAATAGTGACTTGATATAGGACAGCACGAACGATTCTTATCGTTCTTTTCCTTTGACCTGAACTCCGTTTAAGATCAGCCAAATAAGTCGCTCTCCACATTTTTGCACAATAAATTGAGTGCGGAGATAAATGAGAACAAGTGACTGAGATCCGGTCATCCAGCTTATTGTTAGGGCCTAGTGCATGAAACAAGTTCAGGCTAACGACGAGTTCACTTTTAGCTAAGTGGAGAAAGCCAGGTGTATCTTTCCTCACGCTTCCACGTTTGTCCAAAAAATACGTTTCTGTCAAATTGAATCCTTGGCTAACCATTAGTTCCTTACAATTTTGGTATTTCGAAATTTAATTAGTTTTGAGCCCTGCTACTTTATTTTAACCGAGCAACGACTAAAACGGATCGAAAGCAACAGATTTGCATTTGCTTGCACCACAAGGTGGGGGGGCGTTCATTTAGTGTAAAATTTCCCCAATGTAATGTAAAGTGACACAAAAATGAAAAGCTCTACAATGAGTACTATTGGTGCAAATCTCTTTGCTGAACGTCGACAGATCTATGAACGGCATTGCTGCCAGCCGTAGCCATAAAACGTATGCTATGTGATAAGTACCTTTCGAACCCCTCATCCCTCGTGCAACAAGTCTGTCCCGAAACTGTTGATCTAGGCTCGGTTGTTGATCAACAAGTCGTTCCGAAGCGCGTTCCTAATTTTCATTGTGCCACAAAATTGAGCATTGTACCGAGGACTAACTCTGCTTTCCTATAAATACCAGGCCCATTCCCTCCTACTTTTGTTAATGAAACTCTTTCCTTTATCTAGTTACAACGATCATATCAATTGTCAAAAAAATGACTGTCCCACATCCAGATTTTATTCCATGCCAAAACATTTTGCAAGTCAAAGGACAAGAACCACAAGTATTTGAACTTGAAGGAAAAGTTGATGGCCTTGTTGTCAAGATCCCAGGTGGATCAAAGTTTGTAACCACATTAAAATTCAAGGTCAAGAATAGAAAGTTGGAAAAGTTGCGTTACAAGCAAGTTATCAAAAAGGGTGGATTCACAATCAAGAGCAAAGAGGTTGATTTGGGTACACGCGAACCATCTGAAACTGAAGTTTACGCAGTTGACTCCCCTGAAGATGAAACCCCAGGTACATGGGTAGCTAGGGGTGCTTATCAAGCAACCACTACTTACTATGAAGGAGACGATGAGTTGTTCTCTACTCAATGGACATTGGAAATCACTAAGTAGGAGGGAATAGAAAGAATCGTACAATAAATTGAGGAGTTCGCCGATTTCTGAGGTTGTAGCGGTGTTTGCGTTTGTTGAGGTTGTAGTAAATGGCGTCACAACGGATCAAGACCGTTATTCCGGAAAAGAAACGAGATTGGAAGATTTTCCACTTATTTTTCCGAATCTGACTTACGTGGTGCAACTACGCCATGTACACTCTTTCCCTAACCCATCAATTTGTGTAGTTGGTATTACGGGGTTGTTTTTACTATTTCAACTCAATCCCGAGTTTTCCGGAAAGCGGCAACAAGAAGTTCACAATCTGTGTATTACGTCAAAGTTTGATGCGGAGTTCCTCCATTTCTATGTCATAAATTAAATCCGTCTTGCTATTTGACACGACACTGTTTCAAGGCAACAATAGATTTTGAAACACCAGCCGATAACACCAAACCTTTTTCTTCCATTTACAGCTACTGTACTCTGCCACATGAATGTTCGTCAAGCAACTCATGCTGGGTCGTGGTACAGCAGCGATCCAAAGACACTAAAGGCTCAAGTTCAAACCTTAATACACGTGGCACAAAAATCAGGCAGTAACGGAGTGAGTGGGGCAAGAGTCTTGGTCGGCCCACATGCTGGGTATACCTACTCAGGCGAAAGATTAGGTGAAGCTTTCAACGCATGGGATACATCTACGGTGAAAAGAGTCTTTTTACTAGGACCTTCGCATCATGTCTATTTCAAAGACAAAGCTTTGCTTTCGCCATTCGATTTTTATGAAACGCCTTTGGGGGATATACCAGTTGACAGAGAAACAATAAATGACTTGCTCAAGAAAAGGTTCAAGAAGAAACACGGACAGCCTGTTTTCAAGTTGATGTCAGAGGAGATTGATGAAGATGAACACTCGTTTGAAATGCATGCTCCATTTATCTACCATCAAGGACGGAAGGCTAAACATGGGGTACCAAAAATCGTGCCGATCCTTATTAGTGGAATGGATTCGGAACTTCAGACTGAATTGGTGGATGCATTATATCCATACATACAAAACGATGAAAATCATTTTATCATAAGTTCAGATTTTTGCCACTGGGGTTCAAGGTTTGGGTACACCAAGGTTTTGACCAATAAGAATACCACTCTAAATACCTTGGAAACGGATCTTCACTCTTTGAGATTTTCATCCGCTCCGAACGACACTCCTGTTTACGAGTCTATTGAGTGGTTAGATCGTATGGCTCTTAAAATTGCATCAAAGGGTTCTTCTGCTGAGTGGAAGGAATATATTCGCATTTCTGGAAACACTATTTGCGGACAGAAACCGATAGCTGTGATTTTGCAACTTTTAGAGCAGTATAGATCAAATGATGGCCAAGATGTGTTTAACTGGCTTGGATACTCACAGAGTAATCCAGCAAAGTCCTCAAGAGACAGCAGTGTTTCTTACGCCTCCGGTTACGTCAAGTTATGAGGGGTAGGTTGATTCACTTCGATACAGCCCTTTTCTTTTTATATATCTATACAGTCAATAGAATGTCTGATTTTGATTTGTAACATGATCGCAAACAAATTGAAGGTGTGTCCCATTTTTTAGACCGCGAAGGTTAATAGTCGATTTATCCGAAAAAACATAATTCTATTCAACAACAAGATCTAGAGCTTTCATCAATCATGAGTGACGCCAAACTATTCACCAAATCAAAGAGTATTGAATTGCAAGCGGAAATAGAGCAAGCTTTCAAGAAATCGAAACCAGTGAATCGGATCAAAGTTGTGCTTCGGAAACTTTTAGCAAATGTGATACTAAACAACCATGAAATGGCAGCCATGATGAAGGATGTGATTGCCTTGATGAAGTTGGACGATTTAGAAATCAGAAAGATTTGTTGTGAATATGTGGTCACCTATGCCCATTTATCCTCAGATGTACAACAAGCAATTCCGTTTTTGAACCGCTTCAAAGATGAGCACTCGCCCATTTTAAGAGGTTTGGCCATTCGGACAATGTCGTCGATCAATCTCCCCGCATTCATGGACCTCAGTTTTGCTTCTGTAAAAAAGGCACTCCGAGATAAGGATCCATATGTGAGACGATCAGCGGCATATGCTATTGCAAGATTATATCAACACGATGCAACGCGAACCGAGCGAGAGTCACTTGTTGACGAATTGAATGAGTTGCTTTATGATAACGATCTGGTGATTATTTCGGACGCTTTAGCTGCATTGAGTTCAATAACCGAGAGAAGCAAAACATTGAATTTAGCCATCGATAAAGCACACTCGCTCACTTTGATTTCGTTGTTGAAAACTGCAAATGAATGGCAACAGGTTTACTTGTTGAATTCACTCATGGCATATGTTCCTCAAACAGAAAATGAAGCTTTGGATTTGATAGAGGCAGCACTTCCATCCTTACAACATGAAAATTCAGCAGTGGTTCTCAATGCAATCAAGATCATCGTATACTACAGCAATTACGCTAGAAACCCCGAACTTCATTTCCCCATCCTTCCCAAGCGTATTGGCGCCTCTTTGAACTCACTACTTGCCAAACCTTCGGAGACTCAATTTTTAGTGTTGCGGAATGTCATTTTACTTTTACTTGGTAAAAAGAACTTGGTTCAATTTGATATTGAAATGTTTTATTGTCGATTCGATGATCCTATTTACGTGAAAGATACCAAGCTTGAGATTATTTACTTATTGGCCAACGAAGAAAACATCGAGCTGGTGTTGGACGAACTAGAAGAATATGCCACAGAGGTGGATGTTGCGATGGCGAGAAAAGCGATTAGAGCATTTGGAAATTTGGCAGTAAAATTGGAAAATGCGGCTGATAGGTGCGTTGAAGTCTTGTGTGATCTTTTTTCAACTGGGATTACATACATTGTTCAGGAAGCTGCCGTTGTTGTGAAAAATATAGTGAGGAGGTACCCTAACCGATACAATTATGCTGTGGATGAACTTACCAAGTATTGTAAAGTTTTTGACGAGCCAGATGCCAAGGTGTCAATGATCTGGATGGTGGGTCAATTTTGCAAAACCATTCCAAATCCTAAAAAGCATTTGTCACAATTGATGGCCTCATTCACTGAAGATCCCATTGAAGTTCAACTAGCAGTATTGACAGCAGTGACCAAATATTATCTCGTTTTCCCCTTGGACGGCGAGGAATTGCTCCTTGACGTATTAAAATGGGCTACAGAGGAGACAAGCAACCCTGATGTTAGGGATCGTGGGTATATTTATTGGCGGTTGCTTTCTTCTGAATATGCCAGTAGTTCGACAAACGGATTTCAAGAGAATACAAAGGACATCGTTTTTAATCAAGATCCACATATCGCTTCCGAAAATGATAGTATAAACCCTGCTATTCTTGAGGAATTGGAGCTCAATTTCGGTTCATTGGCATCAATATATCTCAAGCCAGTGCAAAGTGTATTCAGGTTGGCTAAACATAAACATCTTGTGAAATCGCCAGCGCTTCAATTGGAGCAGCTGCTGACATCTAGTCGCGAGTTTGCATCGCCCAAGCCACTGTATATACAATCACGAACATCAAGCACGTCTACAAATTCAAAAAGAGGATCGCATTTGGGAAAGCATAATTTCCGAAATTCAGGGGACGATTTTAGCACACGAAGTTTCAGTCCCAAGCCGCCGGTGAAAGAGAATTTAGGCCAAAAACTTAGCAGAAAGAGCTCATCAGTTACAGGTAAAATAGCAAGCAAAATACTGAATTTTTGAAGGAAGAAAATACCCTATTCAGCAGCTATATTGAGAATTCTCACATCAGGGGAGAACCTAACACTTGAACTGTCAGCTATGATCGTTTCGTGCAAGATGGGGGGAATTCCCGGCTCAGGACCGTTGGGCAATGTTTCCGCCAATTTTTCCAAGTCCAAACTCAAAAGCGACGCTAGTACGATCAACGATGCTGGGCGAGACATCACTCGCATTTGCTCTCGGCAAGCGTTGCTAACGATGCACAAGGGGCACCCCCATTGGCAGTCGCATTTGAGGATTCTTTGGAATGTAGAATTTATCAACTCATCAATAGATTCAAATATTTTATACGAGTAACCGGAACCCTTTTTGCCACCTTTAGTATCGTAAAATACCAATCTGGCGGGTCTTTTGCGTTCTGATTTGGTTGCCTTGAACTCTTTTGTTGGCGCTTTGCACTCCGTTGCCAACTCAAAATCGCCCAAATTGGCATTGGCTTGAGAATAGTTGACAAATATGGGGAGCATATTCATAATACCATGAGCTGCGGCATGTATTCCTCCAGCCGCAGAAAGATGTTTCGCTTTGATTATCTCTATAGCCTCTTTAGGCACATTGAGCCAGCATCCCTTAGCGTAAGCTTCCACTGGAGGATTGTTCACTTCCACTACTTCAAGAATCTCTTCTTTTCTATTAACCTTGAAAAATCCAAACACCTTCATCGTAATTTTAATGAGCCCAAAAAACGCCGGTATATCAACTGGTTTTTTTGACGTGATTGGAACCAATGGTTTTACCAAGTCAACTTCTTCTGGATCCACATCAGTATAATCCCGTTGTGAGGTTGTCCAATCCACATTGACCCTTTCCACCTTGGCATACTTTTGTTCATGATTAAACTCTTTTACCAAGTAAGGCTGTCCTTGATGCAAAAAAATGCCTCCCTCGTAGATTGTAAAAACCGTTCTCAGAAGCTCAACTTCTTCAATGACAATGTTTCTATTGTTTGTGATATCAACTACTGCAACATTATCATCTTCAACAACTCTAATAGACACCAATTTTGACGGTTTGGGCATATACTTGGAACTAGGAATGAATTTATCTCCCACATCTTGGACCAACTGTTCTTTCAAAATCTTTTCAAACGAATTAAAGCTCCTGCCTTTGGAGAACCACTTGTAATCGTAATTTAAATCAATTGCTTCTTCATAAGCTGCGCATTGTAAATGCCTCTCCAATATTAACAGCCCGTGCTCCATATCGCGCAAGCTATCTACACACAAATCTTCGTACGTGTTGTGCACTAAATCATCCGCATGTTCGACATAATACTGGTCAATAGGGGACCTGCCTGGCACATATATCACAACACTACCCCTGGCATCTTTTCGCCGACCTGCTCTACCAAATTGCTGGTGTAAATTCAGCTTCAGCATGGGGAACCCACATGTAATCACCACATCTAAATCCGACAAGTCGATACCCAACTCCAACGCATTTGTAGCAATTATGGCTCGTAATTGACCATCAAACATTTTTTTTTCAATGATGCGTCGATCCGATTTACTGTACCCTCCTCTATAAGACATGATGTCGCTCTGGACCAATCCCAGTTTGGAGAAAGGTGGCTTTTGTAAAAGTGTTCTTACTTCTCTCATCATCATTTCGGATACCACTCGAATAGGACAAAAGACAATAATCTTTAAACCTTGTAACTCGGTCAACAAAGTAAGAAGGAGCCTGGCCAGCTCAAAAATTGGGCTGACTCTTGTAATCAATTTACTACTAGAATCGGTTGGTCCCCGAATTCCTCGGTTGTTCATTAAAACTGGTGGGTTCCAAACAAGCATTTTCTTCTCGCACTTGGCACTTCCATCGTTAGAGATATGTACAATCTGCTGACCTTCGGAGATGGAGCATATTGTTCTGAAGTGTTGAATGGGGTCGTTAATCGTTGCTGAGCAAGACACAAAACAAAAACCCTTTTCGTCTGGGCAGAACCTATCCTTTATCCGTGAAAGTCGTGCCATGACATAACCTACATTTATACCAAAAGTTCCCTTGTATATGTGTAGTTCATCAACAACAACGTATTTGAGACCTTTAATGAATTCTCGCCAAGATCCAAAGTTGCAATTGGGGAGTATCGAGGCATGGATGGTGTCAGGATTGGTAAAAAGTATATCCGATTCTTTCAGGATTTGGGCTCGCTCAGTAAAAGGTGTGTCACCGTCATAAGTGTTTATGACTATAGGTCGTTTGTTGTTGCTAGGTAATCGATTCAACAAGAATTGAAATTGCTTTATTTGATCTTGAGCTAAAGCTTTGGTTGGAAAAATAAATAATGCAGTTGTATGCCTTCCTTTCATGCCATTGGTCATATCCCACAAAATGGAATTAAGCACTGGTAATTGGTATATAAGGGATTTTCCCGATGCAGTCAGAGTGCTCACAATGAGATGTGCTTTTTTGGACTCATCTAAAAGTGTATCCAATGCCTGCGCTTGATGGGTGTAAAGACCTTTGTCTACGTCGATGCTTTTAGAATTCCATAAAGCTTCTCGTAGTTCTGGATGGAGAGCCTCGGATGCGCTAGTTGATATTGTTTCAAACTGAGGCGGCTGCGACTCGTTCAAGGTATGACACGACACTATTTGATCAGCATATGCTCTTGATCCCTTTAACGAGTCAATCATTTCATCAGCGGTGTACAACACTTTGCTTTTATTGGCAACATTTTCCTTGACCCCCAACATTTCCACCATATCATTCAACTGTGGTTCTTTTGGAATTAACTTCAATGCACTCTTTGTCAAGGCTTCTTCTGCTCGGTCCATATCATCAAAGTTTTTAATGAAGTCCACAATAAACTGTTTAAATCTGCTGTCCCTACTTTGAATGATCTTGGTTAAGTTGTCTTTATCCAACGGCTCTAGGGCAGAATTGGTACTACTAAGAAAAAATCCTTGCCTTAGAGACGCGTCAAATTCCCTGGGTTTGGTATCCATCTTCATCCTCTTTTTCCCTTTCACCATTTTCCCTATTCCATGTATTTTCACGTCTTGGAAATCGAAAATTAGGATTTGCTTTGATTGTTGCACGCCATTGTCATCAAATTTGTCGGCTACGGGAGTCTGGCCATATCCCTTGTTTCCAAATTTCACCTCTTCCACAAAAGACACCATTATTTGGTTTTCGTCCACGTAATCAAAAAAAATCTCATCTTCTGGAAACAAGTATTTAATAGTAGCTAAATCAGTGGTTGTGATTGTCTTGTTCAATTTCTGGAAAAGGTGAACAGAGGGGATAACACTTCGTGAATGGGATGCAAAAAAAGTTGCATGCTTGCTTATTTCATGAAATAGTAAAAATAAGCGTTTGAAATATGGAGACCAATCTGAAGGGATCGGAGTATGTTCCATCTTGATATCATTCCGGGAAGTTGCATATCAGAAAAAAAAAATTGGAGGGGAAGTTGGCGTGTCGTATATCAATACATAAAGTCGCGTTGATGAATTTAATGACACTGCTGCCTTGTTTTGCGACACTGATGTCCCAACCCCCTGATATTTTCGTCTCGGCATTAAAAAATAGTAGTGATTTTGTGTAATTACGAAGAATCAATATAGCAATCTAAACAGCAATCGGATCATGGCTCATTTAACTCACCAAAGGCTGAGTTTTGACTTGTAAAGATATAAATACTATTACACTTGACCACTCCCTTTTTTTTTTGAAATTCATAAATAGAATCTAAGATCCCGCCCCCTAGCTAAGCACTATGCAACACCCCTTCTCGAAATTAAAGTTGAAAAGCAGAGCATCAAACATCCCTGACGCCGATCCTGCTGTTACCTCGGGTAAACCACCCAGTACAAAACAAATTTATCAATCTAGGTTAAACTATGGTGTCAACTTTGGATCCAGTTTTGTTTTAGAAAAATGGATTTTTGGTGATTTATTTGGTGAAACTAAAGGCGACTCCGAATTGGATGCTGTCTCATCATTGGTTGACAAGCATGGTGTTGATGATACCAGGGCCAAATTCGAAAATCACTGGAACAGTTATGTCACTGATGATGATTGGAAGTGGTTGGCGGATCATCAAGTCAACTCAATTAGATTACCAATTGGATATTGGGATGTTGATGGTGGAAACTTTACCTCTGGGTTCAAGTTTGAAAAATACAAGGCTGTTTATGCCAACGCCTGGTCAATTATCAAGAAAAAGTATATTGAGCCTGCTTTGAAACACCAAATTTCAGTCTTGGTTGACATTCATGGTTTACCTGGAGGAGCAAACGACTCAGGTCACTCTGGCGAAAGTGGCTGCAATGGTGGATTTTGGAAAGATGATAAAGCTCAGTTGGAGATGGCTAAATTACTGGGATGGGTTGCCAATGACTTGAAGAATTATGAAAACATTGCCGGTATTCAAGTAGTGAATGAGGCAAATTTTGCTGACCCGCCAAAGAAGCAAACTACATATTACGCAGCTGCAATTACCGAAATAAGAAAGAGTGATAAGCTGGTTCCAGTTGTTATTTCAGATGGTTGGTGGCCTGACCAATGGGTCAAATGGGTCCAACAAGAACAAGGAGACGATGGATATATTGGTGTCGTCGTTGATGAACACGTGTATCGTTGCTTTTCAGACTCCGATAAAAAAAAGTCTGCTGAACAAATTATTGATGACTTGAATGGGGACGTGTTAACCAATTTGAATGACAATGGGAAAGGTGTTGACTTCATTGTTGGAGAATGGTCCTGTGTGTTGGACCAACAAACGTGGGATCACACAAAGGGCAATAGAGATGACTTGGTTGTGAAATACGGACAGCATGAACTTCAAGCCATTGAGAAAAGAGCTAGTGGGTCTTATTTTTGGACATTCAAGTTTCAATCGGGAAATGGTGGCGAGTGGGATTTCAAAACTATGACTGACAAAGGAGCACTCAAACCGTTCCCAAAACCATCAAACCCACCTTCTGATGATCAATTCAAGCAAGCAGTAGACAATGCTACCAATAACCATGCCAACTACTGGAAAGACCAAGATCCAAAAGGAAAGTACGAACCAGACTTATTTAAGGATGGTTTCAGCACTGCTTGGAAAGATGCCGACTCTTTTGCAAAGTTTAATGCCTCCAGAATCGGAAGAAAGGAAGCTCTTAAGAGATCAAGATTACTTGAAGCTCTTGCTAATAAGAAAGGTTCTCAAAAGAACATCTGGGAATGGGAACAAGGTTACGATGAAGGTTTGAAGGAGTTTTACAATGCAACCATTCACTAATCAGTTGTGTAGAATTTAGTAGATCTTAAAAGAGGATGTTTTTGGTTAAGCACATTTGTAGAAGGCTGCTCATCACACAAAAATCCACTCTTGCACATCTCATCCCAGAAAAAAAAAAAATTCAGTATAATCTTATTCCATACACATTCCATCACATCAGTTAACAATAAGCCACCAATGTCTACCTTGGCGTCACAGTTGAAGTCGATCAATGAAAAGACTTCGTCTGTTGCATTGAATAGACAACAAAGGTCGAAACTACACTCACGTTCATTAATTTTCGACCCCAAAGTTGCCGCAACCCAGGATTTTGAATACATTCATCAAATTGCCAGTGATGGGCTTGAAGAGTTGTGTGAATTGGACACAAGATTTGTCAAATTCAAGACCTCCTTGTTTGCAGAAGATTCTGTGAATTTTGATAGAAATGTGCAAACTGAGGACATAAATCAACAAGTCGATGCAAACATCAATGCATTCTTTACCCTATTGGGTCCTTATTACAACTTTACTGCTGCACTCACGGCAAGTGAATGGTTAATTAGAAGGTTTCAGGCTAATATTCACAATGCGGAGTATTTGATATTGTCAGCATTATCATATTACCAACAGCCAGTGTTTGTGAAAGTGTTGAATGTTATTCCAAAACAAAACATCCCAAAGATCTTTGAATGGCTTAGCAATTTTAAAGAGCAGTTGAGAAGCCCCACATTGCAGTCTGTGTTTCGAGCCTTTTACAATGATGACGCGCTATTTAAATTTTATTCGTCATTCTTGAATAACCTGATTAAGAACCACACCGTTTACAAAGATCAATTGGTTTTTTACTTATCTGTTGCAATCCAAATACTTGCATCGTTATCAAAGAACTTGGACAAATTGAATGATTACCTCATTCCGGTCGTTTTAGAAACCGTTGATCTGTTGCTTAATCACGACGGTAAAGGATCACACATCCAACATTCAGACTTGAAGCTCACCGCTTTTTCATTGTTGTCAGTCATCTCATCCATTGTTTCCTTAAACTCTGATGTTATAAATTCTTTAACAGTGGCCATTTGCAAGGACAAGGAATGTTTTTCGCATAGTTTGCTCAAACCTACATTGACATTATTGGTTCAATTATGGAATGCAAACAAGGACTTGGTTGTGAATAAAGACGTTTTTATCCATTTAGAGTTGGGCAACCAAGTTGTTAGTGTTTTGAACGATTTGAAGTTGGCAAAGTTTAAGGTGGGAAGATTTGCCGCGTGTTACTTTGTTTCAACCGTTCCCGCAAACAAGTCTGTACAATTGCTTGAGCTTATCAATTTCGACAACTCGGATATATCCAATTTTGTCACTGAAAAAGTAATTGATTTTATTGCTTCAAACACAGCTTTAAGCGAAGATGAGAGGTTAGCACTTGTTGAAATTGTGAAACTCATGCTCAAAAAGACCGAGACACAATTTAATGAGCTTCTCGCAAAACGTAATTTACAGTTGAGTGATTTGGAACTCAGATTGCAAACAACTATTGGTGATGCAGTCGTTGAAGAAATTGATGAAGTTATCGAGGAAGACAATGGTGAGTTCAATGAAGAGGAGGTGGAAGTTTTCGATTTCGCCTTGGTCAAAGCCAATGCGAATACGTACTTGAACTCAGCAAATGACTCTGAGTTTGAATCTATTTTGTCCTCACTTTTAAAGTTGTGCTCATCAATCGAAATATCATCTCAAAAGTCGGCGATATCAAAGTTTTGTTACAAAGTGTTCAAATCATCTGAGGTTGCGATATCGTTTTTACTTCGTGCATCCTTCACGCCATCTGTTCCACCAAGTATTAGAATCAGCTCTCTCAGAACAATTGTTTTGAAAATCAAGGAGTCATCAAACGGTAAAACAGATTTTTACTTATTGGTTCCCTTACTTCTACTGGGACTCTATTCCGAGTCCAAGAGTGAGCGAATGGCAATTTCCCAAGTTATTAGGACAATCTCATCAATCTCAAACGACATACACTCCAGTAAGAAAAAAGTCAAGACAACATTATTTATGGAAGACTCAATTTACACCTCGGCAGAGGAAAAGAAAATGGTCTCACCACAAGATGCTTTAGTCTTGCTTGACTATTTAACGGAAGGAAACAAGTTGGATGACGCAGCTTTCGACTCATCCAAAGTTGTCCACTTGGTTAGCTCAAGCTTTCAAGTTAAACAAGGGAAAAAGAGCTTGGGTGCGGTTTTCAAGACTTTCACTCTATCGCAATGGGCACTTGCTCATTTACCCGTTGTATTCAAGAAGAGAGTTTGGCTGATTGTAAGTCAATTGAATAAGCAAGGGGGAGATGAAAGATTGTTCTTTTGGAGTAGCGATGTCTCCTCCTATGTGGAAAACAGACCCAATAGGCAATTACAGGCAAAAAGTGCCGGAATTGAAAACTTTATCACCATCGATGAAGCCTTGGTCGGTTTGGTGGGTGGAAAGAAAATCTCAAGCGAGACATCTACAAGAGAATCAGAGTGGTTGGTCAAGGGCTTGGACCCTAGTTCCGGTGTTCTGGAAGTTGTTGAGCAACGTGTAAAGGTTGTATTCCAACTCTTTTCAACAGAGGCACAACTACAAATTGTCAACAAATTGATCGAACTATTGGTGAATAACGAATTTGTTTCGTTTGATCCAATGACAACCTTACAAGAGCTCCATTTAAGCTCAACCATATTCTTGCAAGCTTTGGGGAATATTCAAATTGGGAATGACACACCCGAGCAAGTCGTTGTTAAACGTAGAAGAAGATCATCCAACTCATCCAAACAAGCAATGGCAAAAGATGACGTGACTAGCTTGGCAGCGTTACATGTCAGAAAATTAGCTATTTTGTTGGAGGTTTTGGAGACGAATTTAAGAAAGGACACCACATTTTATGATCCCAAATTGTTGAAAGTTTTGTTCAATATCTTGACCGATTTGGATTATTTGGGTAATGACGGAAATTTGCCTGTCTTGTATACCCAAGAACTTTTGGCCACATGTGTGCTCTTGGACATAACCAACATGAAAAATAACAATACCGATCTCAAGCTCGACTCCAATTCAATCAGAGCTGATTTGATTGTCAACTCTATTAGAAATTCGAGCTCACCACAAGTGCAAAACAGATTATTGTTGGTTGTTTCGGAGTTGGCAGCATTGGCACCGGAAATCATATTGCATTCAGTGATGCCAATATTTACTTTTATGGGAGCTCACACAATTCGACAAGATGATGAATTTTCCAACAATGCTTTGCAGCAAACTGTTGCCAAAGTTATTCCCGCATTGACGGCAAACTCGTCGGGATCTGTTGGCTCTGAAATTGAGTTTTTATTGACAAGTTTCAGTGCTGCATTTGGTCACATCCCTACTCATCGTAGAGTCAAACTTTTTGTGGCATTGACTCAAACTCTAGGGTGCTCAAACTCAATGCACATTATTTTATTGTTATTGGGCCAGCAGTATGTCGAACTCGTTCAAAAGAAGAAAATGAATGACGCCGAAGCCATTGTTGAATTCGTTGAAAGTTACTTAAAGTCATTCTCGGCCCATGACCAATTGGCTGGGTTTGTTCAGTTTACTCAGTTGGTGAAGGAACTTCCAATAAAGCAGTTGGAAGTCAATTCACCTGATTATGAAGCCTTGAAGATGAGACCAATTTACGGAAGCGCAATTGTTGGACTTAACGACACAGAGTGTTTGAAATTAAGAGGGTCGCTATTTGAGTACTTTGATGTGATTTTACGTCTTGATTCATCCAGGTATGATGCATTGTCACTCAAGAGCAAGGTCGCATCGGTGATACTCGATGAAGACGTTAAAGAGAAGCAAGCAATATTGGACAGGTTTAGAGAGCTCACCAGCTTCGTTTTGTCTGAACTTGAGACATTTTCGAACATCCATCCAAATAAGCAAATATGTGCAGCATTGTACCATATTTTGACAAACTTATTAGACTTGTTGCCTTTGCCCAACTTTATTGACTCAATTGTTGACTTTTTGGATGTTGATAAGTTGAGTGATACTGCTTCTATTAAGGTTGCCAAAAACTATGCTATTTTGTCGGCAAACAAATTTGAAGAAGAAATCAGCTTCGATACATACACCAAGATTGGCGATTCCATTATCGAAAAGTTGCTTAGTGTAATCGTCAAAGGTATTCGTAAAAACGTTACTTCCGAATTGCAACAGGCATATTTGAACACATTTGCCGTGGTGACACGTAAAGTTGGTGCTGCCAATACCGATTTCGTCGTTGATGACATGTCCAAATTCATGTTGGACTCTTTGAGTGGTATAACTACAGATTGTGGTTTGTTGAGTTCTCAATCGGAAGTCATCGTTGCTGCCATCAATGCTATTATCAGCGTGGTTCAAATTTTTGGAGTTAAAACTCTAGGATTATTTCCAAAAATTGTCCCACCTGCTTTCAAAATTTGGGAGTCGACTACCGAAACAGACAACAAAGGATCCAAGTTGGTTCAAGAATCGGTACTATTATTGCTTTCGAGTTATATTAAAAAAATGCCAGCATTTATGGCTACAACGTTAGATTCTATCTTGACTACTACTTTGGAAAGTGACATGACTGAAAACCTGGTCAAGTCGGCAGTGTTGAACTTGGTCAATAGCCAGATGGAAGCAGGATTAGTATTGAAATCGTTGTGCAATATTTGGATCAACAAGAATTTTTACAAGACTAATAACGCTGGTGATATCGGATTGTATTTGAGCACATTGGAATCTGCTATTGAGAAATTGGACAAGAAGGAAGCGACACAACAGGCGTCAATGTTTTTCAAGTTGTTGGTGCAATCTTTTGAGTTTAGAGAATATTGCAATTCTGAAAATGAAAAGTTTGATCAAAACACCATCGGACGCATTGAAAGTTCATTCTACTCATGTGCTATATCACTTGTTATGAAGCTTAATGACAAAACCTTCCGTCCATTGTTTGCCAACTTGGTTCGTTGGGCAACAACTGGTGAAGGGAGTACATTGGAGATCAAATTCACCTCAAGATTGTTGTCATTCTACCGGTTTTTCAACAAATTGCAAGATCAATTGAAAAGTATCGTCACATCTTATTACTCTTATTTGATTGACACCACTTCATCGGTGCTTGGTGATTTTGCAAGTGGTACAATGAAAGACACAAGTCTTCGTCGAATTGTATTGATATCATTGACATCTTCATTCAATTACGATCAAGATGAGTACTGGTCACAAGAAGGAAGATTTGACAGTATTGCTCAACCACTTTTGAATCAATTGAGTAACATTGAAGATTCCATTGGCAAGTATTTGGTTAAAGCAATAAGCGCCCTTGTTTCTGACGTTTCTTCCAATGAATACAATGAACGTATCTTGGAGTCATTGCTTAAGTTTATTTCCTACGATAATGAGAATAGCTCAAACACAAAGATTTGGACGATCCGTACCCTCAAGACAATTTTCCAAAAGATGGGAGAACTGTGGTTACCATACTTGCCAACATTGGTGCCGCACATTGCTGAATTATTGGAAGACGAGGATGAACACGTTGAATTAGAAGTTAGAGAAGGATTGGTCAGAGTTATTGAAAAAGTATTAGGGGAACCATTGGACAAGTATTTAAGTTAGATTTGAATAAAAGTAACAAAGTCGTGCGCGTATACCGGAAATCTATAAATACCGTTTGAAAAATTCCACAGGATTCGATGAGAAAATTTACTCGTAAATACCACATTCAGTAAACATCGAGCATAAGCATCACTACAATGGTATGTAATTAAAGCTTCATCCAATGGCAAAATTCAACAAGTACTAACTCCACACCCACCTAGTCTACCCTTTTGAAATCAGCTCAAGCCTTGAAACCATTATTTGATAGAGTTTTGGTGCAAAGATTGAAAGCAGCTAACAAAACCGCTAGTGGACTTTACATCCCAGAAAAGAACCAAGAGAAGTTGAACCAAGGTGTGGTTATTTCCGTTGGTCCAGGTATCACCAACACCACTACTGGACAAGTAATCCCAGTTTCAGTTAAAGCCGGTGACCAAGTTTTGTTGCCCTCATTTGGTGGTAATCCAGTCAAAGTCGGTGATGAAGAGTATTTGCTATACACTGATAAGGAGATCTTGGCTAAGATTGAAAACAACAATTAGGGCCTCTGTAAGGATCTAGTTGAAGGGATTTAGTTGAAGAATGTAGTTGGAGGACTTTTGTACATAGGATTAATAAAGACGAGTCATGAACATCCACTACCCATCGCGATATTGTACCTGTATTGGAATCAATGAACTCAGCCCTTTTGGACTTCTACTTCTCCAATAAGCCTAGAGCCCTTCACTTCCTTTTGAAAAGTCGTGCATCCATGCCAAAGACATCTCTCCATCACTGTGCGATAAATTTTTCTCAAATGTTGAAAAAATCCCACTTCAACTTTTACCTCCTTTTCTTCTTTTTCTTTTTCTTCTTCTTCTTCTTCTTTAACGCAAAAATTCACAGCCATCCACAACGTTAAAGCATTCTTTAGAGGTTGAATCCCAATGTGGCGTTCTTGACCCATGACCATTTCGGATATTGTTGTAGGAAAAGATTATTTAGACTTCGGTTTAATTACTCTTTTCTTTTTTAGCGATGGCCTGGAGAATAAAAACCTAACAATTGATCTTGGGTGCAGCATCCCATGTGTTGAGCAAGTTCTTCTTGCTTCTAAGGAATTGCCTTCGTGCGTCCGTATGGGGGATGGTGCAAGGATCAATGGTACATTTGTAAGGAATAAATGTAGAGAACAGAGAGATTGTAGAAAAGAAGCTGGCAAATAGGTGGCTTTTCTAAGAGAAAAAAACGTATTCTTCTTACCCTGATATTTACTTGCTACTGTGTAGATGCATCGTGGACACCTCCGATATCAGGTTTCAATTCTCGTGAAATAGACCGCAAAAATAATCCAAAGAAGGAATCATACAACTCACCACTCATCCTCATGAGACTACCGCCGCTACTATTCCTCCTCCTTTCGGCCCCATTAATTGCATCAGCCAACAACACATTCACGACCAATGACATCTCTCCACTATCCAGCTCTCATTTCAACTGCTCCCTCATAACATCACAACCCAACCAACTCCAATGCCAATTTGCTAAAGACAACTGCAACAACAATGGCATATTCAACTACTACAACTTATACTACTGCGACTTGAAAGTGTTTGGTGCCTGGGCCATAATCCCATTACTCGTGTCACTAATCTACATGTTTACTTCATTAGGAATCACGGCGCTGGAATACTTGTGTCCTAACTTACACACAATATCGAAATCTTTTCTCAAAATCCCCGATAATTTAGCTGGCTTGACAATTTTGGCATTTGGCAACAGTGCTCCCGATATATTTGGCACATATGAAGCCATCAAAATGGAAATGATTCATTTGGCATTGGCGGAATTGATTGGGGCGGCATTGTTTATTAGTACTTGTGTTGTTGGGTGTATTGGGATTGTGCAGCCATTTAAAGTGCCACAATTGTTATTCAGACGTGATGTGGCAATGTATTGTACAATTTGTACATTGATATTGGTGAGTTTTTTGATGGGTAAATTGACAAGAGTCATTTCCATGATATTGGTTAGTGTTTACGTATGTTATGTTGCAGTGGCGATATATTCCCACAAGATGCAACAGTCACGTATTAATGCTATATTGAGAGATAGAAGATCAAGAGGTGAATTTGGAGACGTTGTTGATGATGATGATGTTGCGATTGATGAAGTATATCTTGATGAAGTATCGCAGTTACCTACAATTGATGATGTCAATTTGGGTGATAACCTGGGTGTCGACACAAGTGCCACTGGCAACTTTGGGTTACGGAAATTGATGCAAGACCTATCACTACATTCCAATTTAGGAGGTGCGATTCAATTGGACACCGAGAGACAATTGATGTCAATATCAGTTGAAGGAATAAGAGGAGAAGAGGAGGACATTTCACAAGTGGACAATTCTCGTGTCAATCAATTTTTAAACTTGTTCTGCCCTCAGCTTTCCCATTTCAAAGAATTGCACACTGGTGAAAAACTCAAACATTTGCTCCTACTCCCCATTTCAATAGCTTTGAAAATGTCAACTCCAGTGAGAGACCATGCAAGCATACTTACGATTGAACAAGATTACAAACCAAATACAGCACACAATGTGTTCCATTATTCACAAGATAGACTACTACTCACAGTTCAAGCTGGGCTTGGTAACCTCTTTTTCTTCCTGGTGAACACAAATTGGTCCATAAGTTCAAAAATCATCATCCTTCCTCTCATTAGCGTAGGTGTTGGCGACGGTATATTCAGATTATATCCATCATCAACTTCAGCTCATTTCGCACAAAGAATGAAAATCATCAATTACTTTACCGCCATATTTGGTCTTGTTGTATCAATCACTTGGATATCCATCATTGCTGCTGAGATTATCAATATCTTGCAAGTTGTGTCAACTGCATATCACCTAAGTGATGATGTATTGGGTATTACACTTTTCGCATTGGGCAATTCAGTCGGTGATTTTATAACTAATTATACAATTGCTCGCATGGGTTATCCTATTATGGCATTTGCAGCTTGTTTTGGAAGCCCATTAATGGCATTGTGTTCGTTTGGATTTAGTGGGTTAATAATTGGAAGCAGTCATGCGTTGGTTATAACTCCAACGCTTTTTATCGGAATTGTGGCCTTGTTTTGTAACATGGCTATTCTTTCCGTATTGGTTCCGAAAAACTCCTGGAACATGGACAAAAAAGTTGGTACAATTATCATTATGAACTGGTTTGTTACATGTTTACTCTGTCTACTAGTTGAATTTATACGTCACTGAAAATGATTTATAATTTTATACACGATAAAACTTGGTATACTTCATCAAACTACCCCCCTCTTTAATCAACTTCTTCAACAGTTGGTCCACCAGCATCACCACCGCCTGGAGCAGCACCCCCTGCACCTGGAGCTCCACCTGGGAAACCTCCAGCTCCAGCGCCAGCACCTGGAGCCCCACCAGCACCATAAGCTCCGCTAATAATTGGGTTAGCAACAGACTCCAATTCTTTTTGTTTGTCAGTGTACTCTTCAGTAGAAGCAGAGTGTGATCCATCCAACCAAGTTACAGTTTCATCAATAGCCTTGGTCAACTTCTCCTTATCGTCAGCTGAAATCTTATCCTTCAATTCACCGTCATTGATGGTGTTCTTCAATGAATAAGCATATGACTCCAATTGGTTCTTGGCTTGCACTCTAGCAGCTTCCTTTTCGTCATCTTCCTTGTATTTTTCAGCTTCGTTAACCATTCTCTCGATATCTTCTTTGGATAATCTACCTTTATCGTTGGTGATGGTAATCTTTTGAGTCT
>OGTJ01000110.1_pt1 | contig 50830 bp, 28 predicted proteins | sample 1574611 | NCBI WGS metagenome assembly OGTJ01 (sample SAMN03295858, study PRJEB24534) | human gut metagenome | isolation source: fecal sample 1 from infant 9 | host: Homo sapiens | place: USA: Pittsburgh, PA | collected 2014-07
GATTTGTGGGGGTGGGTCGGTTATGTGGTTTCTAAGGATCGGCGTTTGCTACAAGTCCGAGATGTTTTTTTAAGACTACTCGGGATGGTGAAGCTGAATACTCGGCGGTGTTGCGGTGAAGTCGGATGATTTGGTGGGGCAAATCACCATGTTTGAGAGAGTATCATGTTTTTTGTGTGTGTATTGTGAGTCTTGGTGAGCCGAACAATTGAAGAGGGCTTTGACTAGACTGAACGATTGCACAATTAATATCTGCGTAGGTTACATTGTGTATTGATTGCTGCTTTATAAAAACGAACCTCCAAACCTTTGAGCATGAGCACCAAAACTCAAAGTAGTGGGGATCTAACTATGAACTGTTCTTTGTTAAATCAAGAGATCTTGGGTTTTATTGCGAAGGATGCACGCAACTTAGTTCATGGACGACTTTGTAACGATTATCTGATTGTGGTTGAATTTGCTTATTAAAGATGTGATAATTAAAGTGAAAAAAAATAAAAAAAAAAAAAAAAAAAAAGGCCCAAATGCCATGTTTTGTGGATCACACTACACTCTTTTCATCGATCAAACGACAACTTTACGCGATTGTATGAGACGGTAAAAAGTGAAAACCAAAACCCATTTGGATAACAATACATGGTACTATTTAATCACAACTCCTAGCTCTTTTTTCCCTTCCTAATCCTCTACTTTAACAACTTCTCCATGTTCATTCAACTTCAATCCTTCGGCAAGTAATCTTTTCTCAATTTCCTTCAACTCATTTTCTCGATCCAATAATTCTTGTCTCTTTGTAATTAAATCCTGATGAACACGTTCTTCAAATTTTTTCAATCGTTCTTCCTCCAATTTAATCTGTTCTTCTTTCAACAAGTAATCAGATCCACCTCCATTACCAGTAGAGGCACCCACATCGGTGCCATTGCCATTACCATTGCCATTACCATTACCATTAAATGATTTGTCATAATGCGATCCATGAGAAGTATTATGATTATGATTGTGTATTCCACTTCCATTTGTTCCATGACCATTGCTTCCATTACCATATTGACTATCAGCTAAATTGTGGCTACTGCTATTGTATGTGTTGTAACTTCCATCCTCAGAGTTGTTGTTATTCATGTAATGGAATTGTTTACCTGATAATGCTTCAGTTCTATAATTTTCGTAAATTTGATCATGAGTGATGTCTTTAAACTCATTCAAATGGGTGATCAACAAGACATTTTTCAAAATTGTGAAATCATTGGTGTCGGGGTTGTCAACATTTATAGGTTTCAAGTCCTTGTGCAAAACGCGCAATTTTATAATCTCTTCGGAATCGTCATCTTCGTCTTCACCGCCCTGATTGGGTTCTCCAGTTTTGGGATTTGAAAAATTCAAATTTCTTTTGTACTCATTAGCTCCAATAATGGCAAATGGTAACAATGAATTCAAATATTTGTTATACTCAATAATTTCATCATCAATATAATCCTTTTCATATTCATATTCATTGAATCGATAATAATTGATGTCATAATTGTTTAAATCCTCCAAAATCAACCTCTTGTTCAATTGTAATTCCTCTCTAGTTAAAGAATCAGCTTTAGCAATAACTGGTATTATGTTAACCAAGTTGTTGACATGTTTCAAAAATTTAACATCAATTTCCGATAATCCATGGCCAGTGGGGTTAACAAGATAAATCAATATATGAATTCTTCCATCTTTGAACCTTGGATTACGTTTAACTCTCGATTCCTCCAATAATACTTCATCAAATTGGTGACGGATAAAATCAACAATGACGCGAAAATCTTCACCGCAATTGATTTGATTGGCAAAATTGGGGGTATCAATAATATTAAGACTAATCTTGTGGCCATCATTGTCTTCTAATTCGACATTTTCATGCCTCAAAGTCAATTTTTTGGTATATGGGTCTTCATTTATCGTGGATGATGTAGGGACAATTGAGTTACCACCACATAATGTGTTTATCAATGTTGATCTACCTAAGCCACTCTCACCAACAATCATAATGGAAAAGTTGATTGATTTTTTGAGGATCTTCCTCTTTCTCAATGCTGATGAGGATACGTTGTTGTCTATGGAGTAGTTCATAGTTTGGTGGTAAGAGATCTATGTGGGAATGTTGGTTGTAAAAAAAAAATTAATCAAAGTTGAAGTTTTGTTTTGGTGGTGAGGTGTTTTGTTCTTTTTTGATCTGCTTTCGTGTAAGAAGAACAAAGAAAAAATTGACTGGTTTTTTTTTTTTTTTTTTAAGATCGCGTCAGGGGTGTGTGAGTGCAAGAAAGATTGTGATACACCACACACTAGAATAAAGTCATGAGATCTAGATGAGTTGGTTTATAGTAGATGCCATAGGGTGTGCCCTGCATAAATAGTCTATTACGTGCGTTATCACTAAGTGTGTGTCTGGTGTTGACGAAAAGATTCTGTTGTCAAAGTTTCAGTTGTGAATTTAAATTGTTTGTCGTGTCGCAACAATTATTGTTGTGTCGTGCTCTATATCTGACAACCACAACGGATGCCAAACACGAGCTTGTTTGTGAAATAAGAAACGCCATTGAGACGGAGTGGAGAGGTTACGCTTGAACTCACTGTTGCAGTAACCTCCTCTGGGTGAATTTTGCAGCTGGAGTGATGTGTACTTACGTAAGAATGCTACTCAAATCTTTGACAAACATTAAACCGTTGTCGAATAGAGATGTTTATGATTACGATACCTTGATAGTGATGGTTCGTAAGAGCTAGTCTACTTCATAGCCTCAATTCAGATCTCTTTCGTTGGATATTGACTGATGTGGATATTTTATTTTTTGGTATCAAAATCATAGAATAGTTTCTAATCTTACGAAATTCAATTCGGATTTGATGATGATGATGACTATCATCTCGAAAAGCAATAGTTTGAAGGTGAGCCTAACGACGAAGTTTTCGGTGACTTGCAGCTGGCTAGATCTACAGGCAAGTTTTCTGTAATTGGGGGCCACAAGATAATTCTCAGAGAGGGAGGGAACTGAAACTGTTTATCAGCGATTGCGAGATTTAGGAGCACTTCTTAATTAGTCTCCTTTTAACTGAAACTTCAATAGAGGAATCGCTGATCTCAAGTTACTACTGAAGGAGAGAGCGCCCATCAAATGACCTTTTTCTTTTATGTTTCTGAATCGCATTTGTATACATAGTTGGCAGAGGTTTGAACAATTTTTGCCAACTCGACACTACCATGAAAAGCCTTCCTTTTTGTGTATCTTCGTAACAAAACTTTAAATTGTGCAACACACGTCTTTTCTCCTTCTAGAATTGTATTATTTGTTTCGTTAAATGATGTGTAATTGTGTTAGGCAACTGAAGAAGCTATTTCCACTTTCCAAAAGGGATGAAGGTTGCTAAGACAAGATTGGAAGGTGGTCGACTGAGTGTAAGGATGAAGGCATGTGAATGTATAGCAACCATACCATGACTTATGCTTATTTAAAAATGTCTAGCTATTTTTCATTCTTTTGAGTTACAAAAACTGAAAAGAAAGAATCAAAAACAGAAAAAAATGAGGCAAGAAGAGTATTAGAAAGATGAGAATTTGAATGTAGAAAACTCATATGAGAAGGGCTTGATAGTTAGTTTCGGTTGTTATCCTAGACACCTGGACTTAGATCATTTTGCTAGCTCATCTAATATTAAAAGAACATCTGTGTGTTTATGCAACAAGGTTTTATTGTCTTTTTTTTTTTTTTTTTTTTTTTTTTTTTTTTTTTTGCTGTCTAATTTGTCACAAAGAAGAAGAAGAAGAAGAAGAAGTCGTTTAACTCCGTAGTGTATATTGAGTGTGATTCCAAACACTAGTAATCAAATAGAAATGAATAGAAAAGATAACTACCGGTCATCATTTATTAAGAAAGAGTGGTTTTTAGTGGTGAGAGTAAAAAAATGGAGAACAGAGGTGCAAACAAAAGAGTCCTCTTATAGCAATAGACACAAAACTAGAAATAGAGAATGAACACATAACTAATACTGAAATACCCCCCCTTTTAAAATTGAAGTGAAAAGTATGTGGGCAGGAAAGGCAATGCTAAAAGGTTCTTCCTCACCATTAGATGTTTCAAAAGAGATTGTCTGTGGTTACAACGTGATGAGCAACAAGGGAGGGGGGAAGGAAATTGATCTATCTATGACTCCTTGTTCTTCTTCTCAATATAAATCAAAACAGACACAAATAATCTTACGACAATTGTACACGACTTTTCAGAAGTAAGTGAAAGAGAAAAAGAAATTGCAACAGAAGAAGAACCAAAAAAAAAAAAAGAAAGTGCTTTAAATTAGGCAATTTTTGTTCTGAGCACATATACACTACCTTTTTATATACGTGTATATATTCAGTATGTAACTATATCTTGGATACATAATTGGCTTCTTCAAATAGGTAGTGTGGCATAGTAGAGTAACTGATTAGAAACGTATCAAAACCGGTTGAAAGAGGGCGTGTAACCGATTCTGCTGCAACTGTTGCTACTGCTACGCTCTTCTCCACTTTCCTGCTTCAGTTTAGGATTGTTGACTAATCAAAGTTCGTATTTTAGTAAAGTCCATGTATACAATTTCGATCTCATTTTAAGTCAAAAGAAGTCTTTTCTTTTAGTTTGTTCACGCAACACTTTCTTTGTCTACTATACTGTTGTATTATTAACAACTTCATAATCAAAAACTTATCATTCATCAGTAATTCAGTAATTACGTTACTGCTATGTTCTTGTCTTTTTGTCTATTTTTTGAAATTTCAGTCATACACATATGCTTTTGTACTACCTGCTCTCATAGGGGTTAATGCTATTATTTCATTGTTGTTTACTCTTTATTTTTTTTTTTCTTTTGGTTGTTGTTGTTGGGTTTAAGCATATAGAAAAGTTACACAATACTTTAACTTTAATTTATTTCAAACTTAACTAAAGTTGACGCCAAATATAATATAATATAATATAACATAATATAAGACAATTGTTAGCGTTTAATTATTCCCAATATGAGTTTTCATATAAAACCCTTTTACTTTCTTTTTCCTTCAACAAAATAACAGACAACAACAACAACAACAACACTTCGATATTATAAACACATTTCATACTTAACATTATTATTATTATTGTTATTGTTATTACCCACATCCCATCATTAACAGGTTTCGTTTCTATTTCCTTATTAACTGATTCCCAAATCACACACACTAACACACCCACCCACACAGACACCCTATAAATAATATTATCTTCATCATAAAAAAAAGGAATTTTTCACTCATATTGGTATAAACATATCAAAAACTCACCACCACTACTACTAAATATCAACAACCTCCCTCCTTATTACACTTTAAACCATTCCCAATTACATACACTACTGAATCTCTTCCTCCATGACACAACCTACTAAATTTCAACCTCCTCCACCAACAACATCATCAAACTCCAATGCTACAATTCTTCCACCTACAATCAACCAAGTTACGTATTTCGGTAGAGTATACACTTTATACGATGCAATGTTACTAGTAGAAGCATGCAGGCTCAATATCCTCCCTACAATAGATCGTCGATTAACCACATTTGAACGACTGAAGTTGATCAAACCTAATAGTATATTCATTTGGAATGAAACCAAGAGTGGTATGAAACGGTGGACAGACGGTAAATTATGGTCAGCGTCAAAAGTCATATTTGGTAATTTCTTGCAGTATCGCGAAATCAACAAGAGTACAAAGACGCCAGAAATTAATGGATTGATTAAGCAATCTTTTAGTTTGAATACCAAAGATGGTCAACGATTTCATTTGATTTCTTACTATAGACCTAATCGTGGGGTAAAATACAATAACAACCAGCTGAAGTTGAATACCCCTACTACTGGTATTGCTCCAGAAAATAGTGGTGGAAGCGATGATGATGATGGTGATGCCGACGTCAACAGGGTGTTGAAGAAACGCAAGTTGTTGCAAAATTCAGACAACATTACACCAAACTCATTCTCATATCCAGTATCAGCTTCAATTTCAAATTCAGGACAACTACAACTGCTACAACAACAACAACAACAACAACAACAACAACAGTTGCTACACGAAGATTATGAAGATGGATACATTGTGTGTATACCATCGCATGATCCTAAATTGAACAAATTGCCACTCTCTAATGATATCTATCCTACTCATACACTACAAGCAATACCAAAGAGTCTTCGTGGTGGGTTCCCAAGTACAACTACCACTACTGCCGCTACAACAATACCAAATACACCAGCTACTCCATCATCGTTATTCAAAGATGCTGATTATTCATCGAGAGAGGAAGAAGAAGAAGAAGAAGAAGATAATGATGATGAAGTAGAACGATCGAATAGATCGACACCTAATAACATTAATATTGGACCAATTGGAATTAATGACTCAACGTCACTGGAACAACAACAGCAACAACAACAAAATCAATTCAACTCTTCAAATCAAACTGTTCCTACTTATACCCATCTTCAAGAGGCACTAAACAGCTATAGTCATCAACTGCCACTGGCACCAACAACAACAACTCTATCTGCACATGGATCTGGACACGCATCTGGACCTGCATCGCATCCATACACTAACTACCCAAACTATGCAATTCCAACAACCACTGCATCGACGAATAGCGCAACACCCATTTTCCAACTCGCTCCTCAATTTGCAACCTTGCCACAACAACAACAACAACAACAACAACAACAACAACAACAATCACCAGGAGCAGCTCCCGTCGCTCCTCCACATCCACATCCATCTTTCTATTCGACTGCCACCACTGAGTCACCCACAAGCAATTTTCAACTGAAGTTGAACAACTATGATTACATCAAACGTTGTGATTTACAAATTGTTGATATTTTGAATAAAGGGTTTTTGAAATGAAATCAGTTCTGTAAGTGGTGATGTTTACGTTTAGCGTAACAATAGCGTGTTGCGCACTAAATTTAATGGATTTTCATTTGCTTTCAACTGTGAATAAAGTATATACATGTATATGCGAATGTTGAGTTTTTTGAAATAAATAGATCTCAATAGAGTTGATGATCTCTATCCCCTATAATCCACCACCTTTTGCGGTTGCGTATAAGCTTTTTTAGAAATCCAATGCCAAAAAATTTGAGTTTCTTAATGAAGGCAGTAAATTATTACACAAAACTTGATGCAAGAGACTTTTCTTTTTTTTTTTTTTGTCACAAAAGTATCGATATACGATTTTCTCTACAACAGAACCGACAAACTTAATTAACACTAAAAATATCTTCACTTGGGCCTTCTAATACCTTGATAATCACAACATTTTTTCATATGAAGCTTCATCACGGGAAGAACAACATAAAGAGTGCACGCCTATTGTAATATAATACATCGTTTAATGACAAAGTCAGAAAAGACTGCGAGTACAGAAACATCACCTTCAAAACATATTTTTTACTGTATAAATTAATATACCATCACCCACTAGCTTCTCTTTTTTTTCTTCTTTACTTTATCCTCAAATTCAATACACCCCAACGGAACACCTTTTTCCTTCAACAAATTAATAATCGTATTTCCATGAGGTCCTTGTACTTGTACTTGTTCATCATCAACAATAGTCGTTGATCCCGAACACAATTTTCTCAACTCCTCAGCAAATGCCCCTTGTTTGATAAAAAACTTGTCATAATTACCAACCCGTGTTATAACTTTACGACCAATCTTCATTTCAGTAACAATGTGAATCTTGGGTGGTGTGCCTTTACCCAAATGGCTATGTTGTTGAGATGTGATTGAGTAATGTGGAGTGAAATTGGTCAAGAAAGTGGTAAAGATTTGGTCACGAGCAACTTGTGAGCCATTTGGTTTGTTTGTTGGATTGGAAATAATTTCATCAACAATAATTTGTTTCGGATTCGTTGGGTTGACCAAATTGGCCAATTTGATGTAATCATTGAACATGGTGCGTAGCTCGGGTAAAGTATATAAATGGTCAAATCTAGCATCGAGTTTATTAAAAAACATGCGTGATTTACTAGTTGGTTTGTATAAAGTGGTAATCTTCATCATTGAGGAGGAAGAGGATCCCCCATCTGAATTGGAGGACGTTGGTTTCTTCACTTTGTTGATCTTGTGAGGAACAAAGTTTTCGATTGTGGGGTTGGTGCGTGACATTAGTTTGATGATGGATAGATCTTCATCTTTGCCCTTGACTTCCAAATAAGATGATTTAGCCATGGCTTTGAGGTATTTGGAGGTTTTTTTCCATGATGTTTTTTTGATGTTGGCGTAGGATGAATCAAGTATGGGCAAGTTCTTGTATATGTATGACGACATAAATGTTGATGCATTTATTGGCAATTCAACAGTTTCCAACTTGATGGTTTGAAGTAATGATCTGACAAAGAAATTATCCACTTCCTCTGCTGTCAATTGGGCCAACTCTTCGGCAACATCATCAATCTCGGTGTTGTTTTCATTCCCCGTTGTGTCTGTTCCAGCAATGGAATCAGCCTCAGGGGGTTTACTGACTGGCTCCTCGTTTATCTCAGTTGTCTCGTCTTCACCCGTTTCCACCACTTCTTCCTTAGCGGCTTTTGGAAATTCGGCATCCACTTCCTCAGGTATCACTACATCAATCTCCTTATTCAACTTTATCAACTCATCATCAAAATGATGGATAATCTCCACTGCCATTCCTGATCTTCCAACGACATAATCAAACTGTGTCAAATTCAATCGACACACTCCAACAGCCATAATCACATTTGGCTTCTCTTTTGAGACAATACCAACGACTGCATTCTTCACTGCTCGTTTATCAAATGGAGGAATAGTACCGGGTAACATCAAATCGGCTCCCTTTCCTAAAACTCCAATAACAGGTTCATGCGTCTTCACCAACGGTAAAACATAAGGGCATTTCCAACATGTGAATAGTGATGGGTACAATTGAGAGTCTCTAGTTTGAAACCAAGTTGGAATCTCATTGGAATCGAAATATATTGTTCCTGTTAATTTTTTGTCAACTGGTGATGTAAAAGTTGCCTTTTTGCTGATTGGTGGCACGAGATTATCTAGTCCTTCTTTGGCGATCTCATCAATAGGGAGATTGTAGGTCTTGCATACTGTTGATAAAAGTTTCCTTCGATCGGATGATTTGATATTCGCCGCTGGTTTCACCTGTGGTGGTTTTTTGAACATTTGTAAAGAAAGATGGCAAAGAAGAAGTGGTTTTAGTTTTGGTGGTGATTGCGAAATGAAAAAGAAAAAATTGCGACACGCAAAAAAATATTCATCCAAGTAAACAACCAGACTAGACCATAAAATGAGGCAGTCCAAGGAGTCTCCCCGCGTTAAGTCGCTACGTAAAGCGATAACATTGGTTGTCATTGTGTTGATGGCTGGTATTGGCTACCCTTTGTTCACCTACACTACCTCCATTTATCGTGCTGATTTACCAATCGAGCAAATTAACAAGTATGATTTGTCAACCATGAAGTTCAAGATACCTGTGCATGTCAATGCACCAATTGACGAGAAAAAGCTAAGATCCAGGTTTAAACTGCTATACCCAGACTTGGAACTGAGTTGGGTAGTCGATTTGGTGAATAAAGACGATGCAAGGTATATTGTTAATGTGCACCGCAATGCAAATGACTTTAAAGTCGAGACTGATGACAGGATCATTAACATCAGCCTACGACCTCAAGATGAGGTTGACAGACTGGTGCAACAAGTGTTGTTTGAGCATGTATTCAAAGATGAATTAGATACATTAGTCTCATTGAAACTTCGTCAACCAACTACTGACATTTCCTTCGCTTACAGTGACAATTACAATTTGGTATTTTCATTACTTGTCGAGGACGGTAAAAAAATTAACTGGCAGATAGAACAGGCGCTTGCTGAATTTGAACCTGTGCTTGCTTATTTACAAAACATCACATCATTTTCAGTAACCACTCAAATCCAATACTATTCCAACCTCAAAGGTCTTTACGAAGATGGAATCATTACCGAGGATGATTTGACGACATTTATTGATTTTGGTGGTTGGAATCTTGTGAATTTGGACATCAATCCAACAATCAATTTTGTCACTTTTCTTCCTAAACAACCGCTTTCCATTTCCCATTCAGGCTCCAATTCGTTTTTGGTATCACAATGGGGTGGCTTCAAGATTTATAATCGAGGATTACCATCAATGGCAAATTCCACCATAACCGTGGATGAGTTGATTCCAATCATGAATATTTTCGCCAATCAGTTGTTACAACTACTTGGATTCCCCAAAGGAGATCAATCATTAGCAATAAAGCTAGACTCAATACAACGGTTATTGGTGTACAAGAATGTTCAAAGTTCAATTGATAATTTAAAATCCTTGGTGAAGTTGTCACAATCTTTAAAAGATATCACTGTTCCAGAGGAAACTCGCCAGCAAGTGCTTTATAGTCTCGAGAAAATTGACGAAGCAATAGGTACAAAGTCAGTTGAAGCTGCTGCTCAAGCAGAACTGGCTTCAAACAAAGCATTCTTTGAAAAGGAGATGGTTCAACAAGCATACTTTCCTAGTGAACATAAATTGGCAGTGTTCTTACCATTATTAGGGCCAATATCCTCAATTGTCATTTTCAACACGATAAAGTTGATTAAGGGTAAGTGATTGAAAAGTGTATAGCTAAACATAGTGATTCATTAAGTATGTTCTCCTCCTGCATATAACTACTTGGTGATATTCTTTTTTTTTTATTTTTTCCTTTTTCATTTTGTCTTTGTTCATTACAAAATTTTTCAGCCAAAACATCATCCAAAAGTAGATTTGTTGAATCCTCCAATGTTCAAACTAATACCGCTTCAGCCTCTAAGGCGCATACTTCCCAAATGTACTGCTTCACCCACGTGCACATTCATACGTTCCTTAGTACATTCTAAGGAGACCAAGACTCAACTTCAACGAGAAAAGGATAAGCAAAAGAAGCGTAAATTGAGACAAGAGTTAAAATTCAAATCATTGGAAAACCCCATTGATCATCCCTTACATATGCCAATTGCTGAAGCTCTCAATACTATCAGGTCATTTGAAGTGGGCAAACCAGCCGAAAAGACGACAATTACTTGTAATTTGTATGTGCGTCAAGAACAAGGTGCTGCTCCCCTAAATGGAACTGTTGATATACCATTCCCCATAAACAAGAAAACCAAACCACTTGTATTTACGACTCATCACTCGATAATTGAAGAGTTGCTGTCATTGGTTGATCCACAGTTTTTAGGAGGTAAGGAGTTGATTGATAAATTTGTTAACCAAGAGTTGTTGCCTAATGATTTCACTCATGTTTTTGCAACTAGTGAAATGGAGAGTCAGTTGAGAGCAGTTGCAAGGATATTGGGTCCTGCTGGATTACAGCCTACAAAGAAGAAGGGCACTGTCACCGATGACCCTCAAGCTATTGCAAATATCTTGAGATCGTATCAGATTAAACAAAAAGATTCACATATAACGTTTACTGTTGGAAATGCTACATTTAGTGATTTTCAAATCATGTCGAACTTGAAGGCAGTAAGTGATGTCATTTTTTCACAAATTGATCCAAATGCTTCGAAAAAGACTAGGTTGGGCTACTGCTTCATTTCATCGGCAAATAGTCCAGGGTTAGTTATCGATTTTAAACAGGACTAGAAATACAACAGAAGCATAGGTCCAATAGAGAACTTACTATAGTCAAAGTAAATAAACTTGTATATATATACATTACAACTTTTCTTCCATCTCGCGCTTTTCCTCTTTGGCGCCAATTGAGCTGATCCCGGTTGTAGCATATGCAATCATTAACCAGGCAGGGAACCATCCCAAAATGATAACCAACCAAGTCCAACATTGCAATTGGTTCCATGAAGCAATCAAATTGGCAAAGAAATCCTCCCCAAAGTACCCATTTGCCAAAACAAACACCAAAAATGGATTCGATACAAACAAGCACAAGATGGCCAATTTCTTATTAGTTTGAATCACAGTGGGGACAAACGTTAATGGGATTGCCAATAAACCAATTGTGAGGGCCAATGCAAAATGAACAATCAACAAAGCGGTTATCAAAAACGCAATGATTAATAAAGCCAATCCAATCAAGGCAAAGCTTGTTGTATTTGATGATTGTGAGCGGCTCTTTGCCACAAAAACTGGCAATATCAGGAGCGCCATTGGGACATATTCCAACATATCTACTGATGCTTGTGGTATGATAACGGACAACACCACACATATAACTTCAGCAACAACGGCTACTACCAATAATCTGGTCAAACTATGGGGTATCTGGTCCAACTCAATGCCAGTATTCAATATTGTATTCAATGCTCCAAGAGCATAAGCCACTGCCAACAAAACGGCACTAGGCAAATAAGTTCCAATAGAAACAAAATGTTTAGGACTCAACATCAAGTAGAAGAAAAATGATTGATGGAACTTCTCCAACAAGTTATTGACTGATCTAAATGTAGAATCAACAATTCGTCCAAATTGCGTCACATCGTGTCCTTGAGCTCCCCTGGCTTTGATTGTGAATGCTTGAATTTGCCATCCAGAAAAGGCTTCGTGGCCATGGACATCTCTAGATCCAGCAACCACCAATCGCAAAATACCAGCAAATAATGTTTTCAATCGGTTGGTAAAGTTTATTGCGCGATCACTAATACCTTGAATACTACAACTGATACCTTCGTGTTGACCAATTTGATTTGCTGTGTTTAGGAGATCCAAGTTCGGCAATTGGCCATTTAAACCTTCATAGAACATGTCATAATACTGGAAACCATCACCCTGTTTACCGTATTCCATAATTATAGCTGCCTCAATGGATCCTGCAGTATCGTCCAAACTTGTATGATAGGCATTAACCCAGGATCTCAAACTCTGCTTGCCATCGGGTGGAATCACAAGTATTATATTCTTTGACCAAACGGAAATACGTTGGAAATAACGCATCAATGCCATCCCAAGCGCCATTGCACCTTCATTGAATTCGTCGTCTGAGTTAACCCACGGCACAACCAACGCCATAGCCTCTGTATTTTCACCTCGCGATGCATGCATGATTGAGTACAAAGTGTCGTTAGTGAAGCCATTGCGGTGTCGCGAGACTGGCAAACCTAAATCTTGTAACCATTGCGTGATAACTTCATTGCGTTGCTCAATTGGTTGCTGTTCAAGTTGCTTAATCTCATTCCTGTACCCACGAACAATGTTCCATTCACTTTCTCTAAAATAGGATGTAACCTGTCCCGGCATCAACGCGTTTTCTGAAATATAGCAGTTGCGATAGTTTCCATCTTGAGGTAAAGTGACTAACCATAGTACACTTAAAGCAGCCAAGACTATCGAAAGACGAGGTAGTAGTTTGATTGCCTTTGGAATCAAATTCAATTTATGAATTTTTCTAAGTACCTTCTCTGCTAAGGCCATAACTGTAGATGATGATAATCGATGAGAGGGCAAGTGATGTTTTGATGTGTCCAAGAGGATTCTGAAAAAAGGAAAAAGCTACCAAATTTTAAAAACAAGCTTTTTACTATGGGGATGTGATGCTGTCGTCGTACAAGTTACTACAAAGACAGCTTCGAAGGCTACCTCTACCGCGTGGTATGATTCTAGACGGGTCAAGAGTGTTGAAACAGCAGTATCTACTTGGCAAAGCTAAAAGATTTGAACACTTATTACACCAAATCTTGGATCAAGAACAATACAAAAAGATAAGTGAAGTGCTTGACGCTATATATAAAGTGGACAAACCCCAATGGTATAAAGAGTTTGAAAATATTCCATACATGAAAGTGAAGGGCCATTGGCCCACAGTGCATTTAATTGACTCCTTGACAGATAATGAGGACCCGAAAAAGACATACTACAATAAGCTACCCCAGCCTTTTTCTGTGACCCAAGCACTCAACATCAACACTGAGAGTTTACGAGAGCCACTACCGTTGATCAAAAGATATGCTGAGCAGATAAATCCAGTTGTTGATATCATCAAAGAAGTAAGGAAAGTTTATGCGTTTATTATGTCACAAAGAATCTTTGATGTTACAAAGCATCCATTTGAAGTGTTTTACTATCCTTCCAAACTAGGTATACCGGAACACCCAGTTGGGTTAGATTCTTTATTGAGGAAAAAAGTGAGCCAGGTTAAGCGTGTATTGGAGACATTTCAACCAATTCAAAAGTCACAACTAGAGAAGTTGATGAATGCTAGAGGTTCAATCAACTCTAGATTCTTCCTCCATCTTCAAAGAAAACGTAGTAAACAGACAACTAGTTTCCAAGTTAAGAAATTAATCATCAAAGAGAAGATCTTGAGTGAAGAGCAATTACAAGACATAATTCAAAAGTATCTACGACAACAATATTACCTTGAAAACGCAAGCTATAAACTAAACAAACTATAGAACTATAATACCAATTTCAACACCGCATAGTGTACTTTGTTCTTGTCCGTTATCCATACATATTTAGAATTAACAGCCAAGTGTGCTGGCTCAAAGGGAAGATCCGGTAAGGGCACTGGTGTAGTTGTAGCATGATCTAAAACATAAAGACTATCCTTTGTTAGTGCAACCATGTCTTTGTCGCTAAACTCAAACCCTCTGGCACCTTCCACTTTGTCAATTACTTGACCGTTCGCTTTCCACACTTCCAAAGTTTTGTCATAATAATCGGTGTGTGCTTCAACAATTTGGAGTCCCCATGTTGAACCACGCATATCAAAAGAAGGTGTTGGATGGTATATTTCAGCATAAACAGAAATTTCGACATTTGATTGATGGTAATCATCGACCTGATCCAAAATGACTTGAAATGAATCTGAGAGATTTTGCTGAGACTCGCTCAACAAGTTACGCTCACCGAGTTGTTTGATTGTATCAAAATCCGTTGAAATATATTGCAATACTTTGGATTGCAACAAGTTTGCGTGAATAAACTCCAATAATTTTGACGTTGAATAGCTGTTAGTTTCTTCCTTATCTGCAAATTTATCAACGATTGTTTTCCACCAGTTGAAAAACTCTTCATAGTGCTCTTTCTCCTCTTTCAAATCCCATATGAACTGTGTATAAGCTTTCAATTCAGCTTGACATTCTTTTGTAAGTTTATTGATGTCCTTCTCGTCAAGTTCGATTGGATTTTTCCACTTGGTGATCCCATTCAATTCATCCAACAATGCAATCACTCTTTCCATTGGTGCAATCAAATATTGGAAAATCTTTTTATGACATTCTTCGAAAACAATTTCCAACAACTTGTTCATCTTTTTCAATCCACGCTCTCCAAATTGATTGACCCAAAAGTCTTTGGTATTATCAGGAATAGTTCCTGTGAGTAACATATCACCCAAGTCTTGCAACAAGTCACCTTTGATTTCCGTTTTCAAGTTTGACAAGTACCTATTTATGGCAACATAAAAGGTCTTGAGCTCCTTTTCGATCTCACTTAAAGTTGATTTCGACCTCTCAAGATACTCAATGACTTGACATAAAAGAATCATCAGATCTGCATATGCTTCTCGGGATTTAGTGGGGATTTCAATACTGATCAATCGCTGACTGTCATCAAGATACTTTTGCTCAAATAACGCAGACTGAACCTGCAGCCGAATTTGGTATTTTGTGACAATGTTGATGTTTAAAACTTTGTTGATTGTAAAAGTGATGGATTTTTCATCATTAATAACCAAGTAATCCAAATTGTACGAAATATCATTATAAATGATTGGCAAACTCTTGAGTACCTTGTTCTTCAATTGATAATTGGTACTTGACCAATGAATAAACTCGATATCAGCAAATTTTTGGTCCAATGTTTTAATTAGCTTACCATCACTAGAATCGTAAATCTTGATGGTTTTGTCTGCCCCTGACAAACAAAAATTCTTTTCATGACAAGTTATACCTTTTATTTCAGCACCGTTATTAACAAAATAAATCTCTTCACCACGAATACGGAAACAATGTAGTGTGTTTTTATCTCTGGTCATGAGCAATAAATTCATTTTGGGACACCAAGCCAATATTGATTTAGGATCACTTTTCAATGGAAACTGCCCCACATGAACAACAGAAACTTCTCCATCCTCATCAGCCAAACGTTCATCTGGATCGCAACTTATATACTTGAACTCTGGACTAAAGATCAGAAAGGTTTTCAGAGGCATTCTAGGTTGGAGGATTATGGTGTACTGTAAAGAAAAGTGTGTGGAGTCTAGGAAAAGAATCACTTGATTAATACTCTACGCGTCTGTTGTTGATGTATTTATGTTATTTACAATTTTTGATTTCGCGTATCTATCGTTAAAGTCTAAACAATGTTGAAATACAAATACTCCAAGTTAACTAGTTAAGTACGAGTACCTCAATTGGAAGGGGTGCGTGCCATTGTGTTCCATGCTCCGGATGCTTTTTTAATTTCGAAAGCAGACGAAAGTTGTGGATCTTAGGTTTTCCTGTTGGTGATTACGTTTTTTTTGTTTTTTTTGTTTTTTTTTTTATTTGGAATTTGAATCTGTTGATTTGAGTTATCCAAAACTGTTCACCTCTACTACCTACCATTTCTACGGATTCAATTTAGGGACCCTGAATGATAGGTGAAATAAGCATTGTTACACCACAGAATCTGTGAAACCCTTTTTTTGGACGTACAGCAAGTTATATACTGTGTTCCTCGTCATAGCCAGTTACACCTGAACGTATTTATTGAGCGGAATGCCTCAACACATGAATAGTTTGAAAACAAAATTTGCATCACCTGAATGCTCTATTTATCAAGGTGCTCTATGACTTTGTATTTGAAGGTGTTCTATTGCGTCGGACTTGCCTGTTACCTATATGCAGGATTCTAACGGGCTATTGTTATCTAAACGACCCAGAAATTATTCCGAGATATAATTATAGGCCCCATATTGTGATGAGAAAGTGTACTGCTGTCTTCCTACTTGCGCGGGATATAGTCTATACTTATGAAAGCGGTTCATCGCTTCAGCTTCATTTATTTGCTTCAATCGAACCGTCATTTGACAATAATGTTCACAACTTCGGTTATGCACCCCAAAAAGGAAGGCAAAAAAAGAAGAATGAGAAATTATCACATTCACTTTTTAACACAAGAAACACAAACAAACAATAGCAATAACATACACGAAATATAGAGAAAGAGGCTCACAACCATAGAACAATCGATCAAGTTTTCCCTCTATCATATATAAAATAAACTAGCCTTTCCTAACCCCCCCTCTTCCCCCAATAATGGCCTCAGATACACCACTAGCCGCAATACCAAACACCTCCGAACTACGAAATACACCTATAGCCATGACCCAAGACCAACTTGATAATATGGAACACAAGATATTATATCGACAAACCAGATCATTAAGGCTAGGTGACACCCAACGATTCAAAATACACTTCACTCCGCATGCAGAGGGCGATGAGGTAGTAATACCGCCAACATTATGGGTAAAAGTTAAAAACCTTGAACCAGTATCAAAGAGGGCAATATACTTAGGTATGTTTTTCAAAATGATTTTTCAGTAACTATATAAAGAGAAGGGATTTACTAACATAGTCTAGCTGGTCCATACATATTATATGTTGATTGTCGTCAACTGGACTACGACCCTAATGTCAAATACTTTGTTACTGCAGATCAACCTGTTTTTGAGCCACAGCTTTTACCCGGCCAATCATTCTATGTTCAATTGTCATGTCATACTTTAAAGAAGGATTATTCCTGGATAGTCGATGTTGTGTCCCAAATAATATTCAACACAAAGATTACAATTGATTTCGAGATTATGGTGGGAACTTCGAAAAAAGTTCTTCACGAGGCATCACATGCAGAAAAGCATATCCTTCATGCCGATCATGTGGGCACATTCCATCCTTTGTTGAATGTCACAGAATGGGACACAAGAGATTTGTGGAATTTACCGGTACTCCTGCCTGGGAAGCCAAAGCATTTGGTAATATTGACTCATGGTCTTCATTCAAATTCAAGTGCTGATATGTTGTATTTGAAAGAGCAAATTGACCGAATGGCAAAAAAGACTCAAGCTGGCTGTGGGGAAGAAACTGTTGTCAAAGCATTTTTCGACAATGGAGGGAAAACTGAACGAGGGATCAAGTATTTAGGGAGCAGGGTTGCAGAGTACATCGTTGAACTAGTTACTGAGAATGAGATGCTAAATAATGGACAAGTGACAAAAATATCGTTCATAGGCCATTCCTTAGGTGGGTGTGTTCAAGTATTTGTTATTGCTTACCTTCGACTGAATTTCCCATGGTTTTTTGAAACGATTAAACCGATCAATTTCGTTGCTATAGCGTCACCATTATTAGGAGTAGCCAACGAAAACCCTCTTTATGTCAAAGTTGCCTTGTCAGCTGGTGTTGTGGGAAAAACAGGTCAAGAATTAGGTTTGAAGTATTTAGAGAACAATTCCAAACCATTATTGTTGCTATTGCCTTCAGGATTGGCACACAGGACGTTGAAGCAGTTCAAACGGAGAACAGTGTATGCAAATGCATTAAACGATGGGATTGTACCTTTGAGAACGTCTTCCTTATTGTACCTTGATTATAAAGGGTTGGTACCATTGATCAATTCCAATGATGTTTCTTCAAATGATGCCAAAGGTGCTATTGAAAATGCACAGCGGAATGCTAAAGATGAGGTCTCCGGCAAGGCGCCAAAATCAGTGAAAGATAACAATCCATTTCTGCCAATGCAAACACTAATGTCATATTTCATGCCACAGAAGCAAAAAGGTAAAGGTGAACAGTATAGAAATTTCCAAACTACAAATGAAGAGGGAGAAGGAAAAAATGAAGGTGGAGATGAAAAACGCGAAGCTTCTGGAATCCCAAATCTGACATTTTTGGATAGTGCCGCTGCATTGTTCCTTCCTCCTCTTCCATCGATGAAATACATCACGGACCCCACGAGCCGAGACAATGTCATCATCCACGACAAGGTGTATTATGAAAAAGATTTGCCAAAAATGTTGAGAAATGGTGATCAATTTGTCTCAGGAAGCAATGGCTCGTCGTCTAATGGAAACTCGTCAATGACAAAGAGATTACTCAATAGAATAGACTACAATTACGAGGAACTCGAAGAGCAGATTGCACGAGAATACCACAAAAATATGAGTTGGCGAAAAGTAGTGGTTAAGCTCAAGCCTGATGCGCATAATAACATCATTGTACGAAGAAGGTTTGCCAATGCTTATGGATGGCCAGTTATCAAGCATCTTGTCGAGAATCACTTCGGTCCTGAAAAAGTTTACAATAAAACAGTAACATCAGTAATGGAACATGCATCAACAGGCGAGTTTGCCAGCCATGATTCATTAGACGATGAACAAGACTTGACCAATTTGGTTAATAGAGATTTAATGACTAGGCAAAATCATGAAATTGATGAAACTACAACTGCTGAAGAAGAAAATACTGCAAATGCTGCGTGGATTAATGCTAAGGATAATTCGGAAAGTATATTTGCATTGGGAGTTGCTGGGTTATTGGGAGAAGTTACTCATTTCGTTGGTGATTTTGGCGAAGCCATATTTAACGGGAAAAGACCTTCGATTCCATTGATTGGACAAATTCCCTTACCGGCAGCTTTAGTTTCACCATCAAATGAACCTGCCATGGCCGATGGCGTTGTTGCTAATGATCAAGGACGCAGCCTTTCCATTGCCGAGGATGAGATTGATGAATCAGGTGATTTGAGTCTTTCGAAACCGGGTGTAATGAATAATTTTCTATAGCCCTCCACTAGATTACTGAAAAGTAAAATTACTCCATAACTTCATCATTTAGTTCTTCTTCCTGCTTTATTTCATCACCCTCCTCCCCAGCCGCATCTGCTTCTTCTTCTTCTTCTTCTTCTTCTTCGTCCTCTTCTCCCTCATCGTCATCTTTCGGAAACAACTCATTTATCTTCCCCACAATCTCTTCACATACTTCCACGCTAAATCTCTCTTCACAATCTTCAACCAACAAATATAACACAACCAAAGATCGAGGCAAACAATTGACAATTTGCAATTTCTCAACCTTCATCAATTCAAATTGGTTCAAAAACAACATTAGCTGCTTGAAACCATCAACATCAACCTGGGTTATTTCGGCACTGTTCTCCATAAACTGAAGCACATCCCGCGTTACTACCTCCAATTCCGGACCGCATGCCGTGAATCGGTTCTTTTGTTTCTGATGGTGCTTTTTGCTGTGTTGGTCCAGTTGTTGATGTTGTTGTTGTTCTTGTTGAAGTGCGAGCTCTTCTTCAGGTGAGAATGTCCAGTTGTATTTGTGCTTGATATGTTTTAGGTGGTCATATACTTCAAAGTTGGATAAAAAGGAGTCTCGTTCTTTTAGTATTTGCATTGTGGTAAATGTGTGTTGTTGATGGTACTGATTGTGATATCGCATCTTCGTTTTCTCGTGATGATTTTGAACAAAAAAAAAATTAACTCGATGTTTTTAATTACACAAAACATTGGATCAGAGCTGAAATCTTGTTTAAGGGGTTTTCAAAACAGTTCAAACTGCAAACAAAATAATGCTTCAATTAAAAACTCTATTTATTGCAACACAACAAGATATATTAAAAAAAAAACTAGCAATGCTCTAAGCAGCAATCAAAGCAAAACAAAACTGAAGCGACTTCTTCATCTAAACTCTGCCAATTGGCTCCCCAGTTGCAGTTCTATTGCTCTGAATGGAAGTACGATCATGAACTGGGGCCGAGCCACGAACAGTGTTATTGGTAGTATTTCCTCTTGGTCCAGCCTGCTCCTCAGCAACTGCTTTTGCCTCCTCTTCGGCCAAATTGTTACTATCCTCACCAGTAGCATCAGCAGCAACAATCTCACCGTCTCTATGTGCAGCTCCATCCTCGAGATCACCACGGTGTTTTTCTTTTCTTCTTATTGAACGACTGGAAATTATCATACCACAACATTGACGAATAAGACCAAGATCAATGGCAAATATTGATCCCCAATAAAATGGGCTGGGTCTGAAAGTATGTCCCAACCCATAGTTTGTAACCTCATTAATATAGCTATAACCAAGGAATAAAGCACCCTCAATACCGTACAAAAGCCAATTAAACAATGAAAATGGAAGCAATGCTTGATAAGCACGACATGTAGCTCTTGAACTATTTTCCCAGGAATTAGTGCTACAGTCGGTGGGAAAATTAGCAGCAATAGCAGCCCATGACCCAAGATAAAGTATCCAAACTGCTCCTTGAGCACCCAAAATGATGAATGAAGGTGTGGTGTTGTTCAATGCAACAGGAACAAAAAGACCCACGTAACCCAAGTAAAGGATGTCAATGGCAGCCACGGTGGTTGTGAATGAAACTCTCGGAATGTTGTGGCCAACTTTTGCCAAAACACTGCCACTAAGACCCATGATTGCAACAGTTGTAATGAATTCAACCGTACGTAAAAATGTACCTGTATTTCTTCTTGGTTCTGCCATGTTCGTCCAACTGGTAATTAGTGGTTGCAATTGAATCTAAAGAACTTTATCTATTAAGTATTGACCGAATGATAGATCACGGAAGAGAAAGCTTATTGAGGCTGATGTGAATAAGTTCTCAACCTTCTGATGGTTCTTTCTAGATGAAGAAAAAAATGTGGTGGTAAAGATCAGTGAATTTGGTGGTAAAAAGTTATTTAAGTGGGTAATGTTTTGGTTGTAAAATTTGTGTGGAACATACACACGCATACACATACAAGTAAACATATAAACACACACACACAAATAATCAAAAAAAAAAAGTGGGGAATAATCAAAGTGTAGTAGATGGGAAATTGATGTATACAAATTAATGATTGATTGTTATACAGAAAGCAGAAAATTCAGGTGGGTTTGCTGGATGGCAAAGTAATGAAAGGCATTGTATAACCGAGAACTAAAACGATGATTCTTGAGCAGGCCAAGGGTTTGTTTGCAAGATACGGTCTCGCGAAAACCGCAAGGAATTCGTGTTCTTTACTCCACAGCTAAAATAACATCCATTGAAATGAAGATTGGTTGTCAAAGTTTGTGAAGTTAGAAAATGTGTGCGGAAGAATAGAGACTTTACATTGAAATTGAGTCAATATATCAAGTTTGAACGCTACAAGTCAATTGAAGTTGGTTTCCGAAATACGGAAGTTTACCTGTTGCGAGTGATGAGAAAACAAGGGTATCTTTGTTTGGCCAACCAAGTATCTGGAATGCCAAATTTGAAACGCAGGTGTGACAGAAGTGCTAGAGATCTGCGGATATTGATTATTATGATGTTGTTGTTTTTTTATTCCCATCCATTCTCCATTATTTGCATATGGAATTTATTTATACTCTCATACGCAAAAAGGAAGTGTAGAGGTTGCATCTCTAATCTCTGAACTCTCTAGTATTTGAGCTCTATTCAGAATGAAAGGGGTATACTAGTCGTGTATTAACTACAATGAATTTTCTCAAGGGTATAAAAAGCACACAAATTGACACATGCTTTAGTATGCTGTTGGAACGGTACCATTAGTTCTTGACCCGTACCCAGCTTCTGGTTGCTGCTGTTGTTGTTGGTGGGGCAAAGAGTGGTCAGAACCTTCAGTTGCAACTTTGGACTCCTCCTCACCATGAGTAGTGTATGCATTTTCATCGTTTACTCCATTTCCTATAGCAGCTTCTTCGTCAAGATGAGGAGCAACAACACCCCCGTCTTTATTAACACCACCACCACTGGTAGCAATACCAGAATCAGTGAAATTGACACCAGCAAAACTCTTTGATGTAGTAGTTTCAGCATTGAATAAAGTGCCCCAATAATAAGTTGTATTTTGCATCAAGTGGTTTGCACCGTAATTTTTAATTTCAGGAACAAAACTGTAACCAATAAACAATCCCAATTCAATACTAAACCAGATCCAATTCAATAATGAGAATGGCAAAATTGCTTGATAAGCGCGACAGGTATCTTCCGAATCTCTCATATAATACCACCAATTACAATCATCGGGGAACACATCAGCAATAGCTGCCCAACCGGCAAGATAAAAGATCCAAAATATGACTTGGACACCAAATACTACTGCTGTTGGCGTTTGATTGAGCAACACTCTGGGTGCAATGAAGGCAATGTATGCTAACCATATGATGTTGAAAATTGCCACCACCAAGTTGAATGTGACTCTGGAGATGTTGGTGTTGTAGCCTGCTAAAACACCGGCAGTGAGGCCCAATACGATGACGGCGAATAAGAATTCAACCAGACGTAAGATGATACTAGTAGTTGTCTTTGTGATGTTCATTCTGAGGAATAGGAAAGGTTGGTGCTTGCCTTTCAGTTGGAACCCAAATGTAAATGGGAGAATTCATGAGTTTTTAAAGCATAAATAAATCAAGGGGGGGGAGGAAGGAAATGACTGCGTAGTCAGGTCACAACAACCGTCTTTTTTAGACTAAATTTAGTGTAATTTGTGCATCCCCTACACCGTGGGTTATGCAATGTGAGTTAAATAATGGGATTCGCTGGTAATAAAATACAAAGCTTATTTGATTCTTGGAGAATTCACCAATCACAGTTTGCAAAAACGACAATGTGTTTATCAAAATTGCTGATCATTTGGTATTGTTGATTTCTTAGTGCTATTACTAGGATTGTTTGGGGTAAAAACCGTAACTGTGAAAGAACATTCTGCGCACAGCGGTAGTATCTGCTTTTTATTGAGGCTTATGATTTATACGAGAGTCAACTTTTTAAGATGTGACCAAGTATGTACATCTGCAACTCTTGGTTTGAATCGAGTCAAAGTATTAAATATAGTTGATACATTTTTAGTAAAAGTTGGGCTATGCTTTGGTATGTATGCGCACTTGTGCATAGTACAAAATTGAATTGTAGTGACTTTGCAATGTATATTTTTCTTGGGTTCTTTATTGAGTTTTTCAAACAAAGGATCTAGAGCTTACTTCTTTTAATCAGCCGTACATATTATCTTACATAAGCATTTAGGTAACAAGAGCACAAATACGAGATTTTCAATATTTTTGAATGATCGTCCACTCTTTTGTTACATTTACGGTTTATGAATACGAGAAGAAGAAGAAGAAGAATAGTATACGATAGACGGATAGATCAAGAGGCTACTATAATCAACAATCGCTCCCATTCCCCCCTCCTTTTGTCTATGATCGGCTTTAGCTTACTTGTCAAATTAAACACTTCCTCTATCAAAGCTGAGGAGAAAGAAGAAGGGTGCTGTTGTATCAGTTCTTTCATTCTCTTGGCATTCACCACAATATCTCAGTCGTTGTGTACCTCTGTAACTTAGAGATTCAAGACAATTCATTGATCTTATCCTTTCTTTTCAATGACCAAAACATTTAGTTGTAGTTCTTTAAAAAGAAGCTACTCTTGACGAGAAAAATAATGATCCACAAAGCTTCATTGGTTGTATTCGCATGTGCATTACTTCAACAAACGTATCTCCCTAAAGTTGAATAACCTCCAAATTTGTGATGATGCAGAAATAAAATATTGGGACACCCCATTGACATGTGATAATTGCCTCCACAGTTTTAACTTTAGATCAACTAGAAACGGCTTTCGAGAGGTTTACGAAAACTTTATCAATGACACAAAGTACGGTATGTGAAAGAAACCACAACTGGACCTCGATCATCTTTATTATCAAGTATATAATTCATCTCCCACCATCAATCTAAAGATGTTCTCGAAACTAATCACCCACTGATCTTGAATCATATCGACCAGTTGACGAGGTCCCTCCCCGGGCTTAATTCGGTGACGGTAACGGTAGCGCGACTAAAAATGAGCCCACTTTTGGAGAACGTTGGGGGAGGGAATGCATTACACCATAGGTCTAAGAGGTGAACTACATCGTATGTGCATAGTAAAGAAACACATATACAAGTAGGTTCCCTCTAGGACTTTTGGGGAACATGAGGTCTTGCGTTATCTTCATTTCTTGCATATTGGTCCTTTTCTTGTCATTTTATCAAGGCATTTTCAACTCCATTTTTAACTCCATTTTCACGCGCAACAACAACAACAACAATTCCGGAACCTCCTCCCCACCACCAACAAATATGAGTGCCATTACAGCAATTAGATTCAACGCAACAAAAACACCCGCTAAGGCAGCAATTATCTTTCTTCACGGCCTTGGTGATACTGGTGAAGGTTGGTCATGGTTGCCACAACTCATCAACCAAACTGATTTAATACCCGATGCGCAATCAATTAATTATGTATTCCCAAATGCACCTCAAATACCAATCACAGTCAATGGGGGTATGAGGATGCCTGGTTGGTTTGATATTTATGAGTTTGGTAATCCCAATGCTAGACAAGATATCAATGGATTCTTCAAGAGTTGTGATGTATTAAAGAGCTTAATACAAGAACAAATCGACAAATACAACATTCCCGCCAATAAAATCATCATTGGTGGATTTAGTCAAGGTGCAGCAATCTCATTAGCAACTGTATCATTATTGAACTTCAAAATTGGTGGTGTTGTTGCCCTTTCTGGATTCTGCGCCGTTAGTGAAGAGTTGGAGAAACGATTGGTTAAAGATGTAAACTTTGATACTCCAATTTTTCAAGGTCACGGAACTGCTGACCCCATTATTGCTTATGATTTTGGAAAGAGAACTAGTGAACTTTATCATAGATTGGGATACAAAAAAATACAATTCAATACATATCCTGGAGTAGCTCATAGTGCTAGTGAGGAAGAGTTGATTGACGTTGTGAAGTTTATAAAAGATGTTTTAGGATAGAAACAATAGGCGTCTAGTATTGTAATAACAGATGTATCGTATAAGCTTCATTGACACTACTATTTCCCCTCGCCTAGACGCTAACTCTTAGCGTTTTCACATTCTTGCTGCAATGTTTCATACATGTATTCACTAAAATGACATAACCCATCCTTACCATTACACAACTCATACATATCGTTTCGTTGCCAGCTTCCTGGTATAATCTTGGCATTGCCATCAACCTGTAAATACCCAAATACATTACCAATATATGGTTGTCTTGAATATTTGGGAATATCTCTGAAATCATAAATGGGCATAAAAGAATTGGCATTTGTTCCAGCCTCCATTATGAATGTGAAATCATCGTAAATCTTATTTTCGAAAGTCTTGTGCAATAGATCGACAAACTCCTTATTAATGGTAAAGTTATCTGGTTTAGGGTCGGTACTTTGTGAGTTGCCGATAATTAGAGCATTTGGGTTTTTTGACAATGAAAAATTATAATGGTGCGGTGGGTTTTCATGGATATGTATTTGTGGGTTTTTTGCATATTGAGTGAAGTGTCTCAATTGGATACTCCTGAGGAGTGGTGGAAATTGTCTTGTTGTTCTGTTGAATTGTTGAAACATAGTCTTTGGTGATGTTTGATGGGTTGCTTTTGGTGATTTTTCATCGCTCTCTTTAGAAAAAGCTAAAGAATACAGGAAACACAGTTTAGTAAGTATCTATTACATACCTTCTCCTTCTACATCAACCGAAACATGGTCGAATCTATACTCTACTATTTCTCTATGGCCACATATATCTCTCCCCCTCCCCTTATACAAAATTTACCCTAGCATGCTTCTTTTTCTTCCTCGAAGTCTCACCTCTTCCAACCTTTTAAACGTTTCAGCATACTTGGCCTTGCCAAACTTCTTGTACTGTTTCAAATCATGTGCAGATTCGTATCCTTCTAATAACCACTTGTTGTACGATTGCGCAAATACCGAATGAGTACTTGTAACGGATCTTTCTAAAACGTATAAATCAACAGCCTTGTCCTCGGCCAATCCTGAAAATGAAGATAGTCCAAAATCAATCAAGGCAGGCTCCCATGACTCTTCAGACCCCGTCAATATCAAATTAGAAGTAGTCAAATCACCATGTATCATATCTGCAAGATGCAACCTACCAATCAACTGACCAACTTTGAAACAAACTTGTTTGACTCTGTTGCCAGTACAATCAGATTCACTTGCTTCTCTCTCGAGATACCATAGCCAATTTTTCACTGAACTAACATTGCCATTGGGTAAATCAATACCTAAATTCTCCATCCATATAATTCCATTACTTAAATCACACGATATCAAAGCCGGACATGCAATCCCCAATTTGCTCAACTTGTACATAAATTTAGCTTCCCCAGCTGTTCGCGTTCTAGTAATTTGTGCATCGATTTTAGGGTGTCTGTATGGTTTGGGAGGTCTGTATTTGATTATAAACTGGCTTGAATTTTTAAGGTACGGATGTGATGAGTATGGATGAGTTTTAGTTTGAAACACTAGGGCTTCCGCTCCTTGGGAGATGACCTTGAGGTCTATATTCGGTACGAGTTGTTGTACTCGTTTGATGTGCTTTTCACTCATGCCCGAAGAGATGTGGGTCTTCTATAGTATGGTATTTCCAATGTTTGGTAAAGCTAAAAATTTGAGTGCCGCACTTTTTTGTCTTCCCCTTTTGTCAACACAGATTAACTTCACCAACACCAAAACGGAATGGCACCACCATCAAGCATATACATCATACCACCTTACTTACTCAGTACTCATGAAGGCGGTCAATTGCGAAAAAAGCTAGCTCGCATAAATGAACGCTTGAGCGCCTGCAACGTGATAACTAAAGATTCCCCATACTTTTCCAATATCCCTCTCGAGACCGATCTCGATGATGAAAAAGGTGATTTCGCATTCTCTAATGACCCTATACTTCATTCAATCATTAAAGAGAAGGTATTGTATAAACTTGCTATAATTGGCGTGTTGGGTAATAACCCCATGGAGTCAATTGCGTATGAGGATAAATACGTGCATGAAATGTTTAACATATTCAAATCTAGATTGCTTGAGGCTGAATCTGGTAACAGCAACGTCAGCGACGAGGGAAATAGTGACACATCAAAGGAAAATGCTTCCAAAAGTCCATTTTCAATATTCAATTCAACTAGAGTTGGTGAAGTTAATTTCAGAGGTCTTTGTGACGTCAGCAATTTAGATGAATATCAGGCATATTATCGAATGACATTGAAGGAGCTTTTGAGCTTGGCCAATAACCATACCAAGCCAGGTTCTGGACATTGTCTTAGCTCAATTCGATTAGATAAAAATACGTACTTTGGATATCCACTTCCGATGTCGTGGGCTCCATTAATTCACTCCAAGTATTGGACATTTTTAAAAGAGAGGTGTGATTTGAAGATAAATGCCGATGATGGCTATTCAACTATTACTTTACATTCAGGCAAGACACTCACACAACCCAACGATAAGGACTTAAGCAACGCGCGTTTCTATAACTTTATCACTGATCAACCAATCATTTCATCATTTGGGATTCTCTACTACGAGTTAGAGATTGAACAAGTGGCTACAGAAGCTACAAGTTTCAAGACGTTGATTGCCATGAATGATCCATCGGTGAGCTCCAATTCTACATTGGAAGTACTAGCTGGGTTTACCAAACGTTTTGTCACATATGATGCTATGAAATCACCATCAAATTCAACAAATCAGCTGTGCACGATTGACATGGAGAAAATTAAACACGATGTCCATCATAACGAGTCACTGGAAGGATTCTCAAGTACCGATTTAAACTTGTTTCTCAATACGCGGCCAGGTGAGTTTAAGGGAAGTTATGCTGTTAATTTTGCAGACTCTAATTTTTACAACTCTATTAAAGGTGCAGAAGCATTGGGGAGGGCCCAAATCTCAAACATGAATAGACGGCTCAGTACCATTGGAAGAGCACAACAACAAGAGCTTGATTCCGGTAAAATTGATGTCGGCATACCTTTCAGAACCAGGATGGTTGAGGATACACCCAGGCACAGAGTGTACAAGACGGATGTAGTTGGGTGTGGAGTTAATTTCGTAAACAAGACTATATTTATCACGCTAAATGGAGTTTTGGCCAAAGTAATTGGTGAAAAAGAAATCACATCGACTCATGGAGGATCAAATGATTTGTTTGAAGTCCCAAATTCGCATGATCCAACTATCGAAATATATCCGATGCTTGGATTCAAGTTGAATGAATTGGAGAGGGTATTGTCAGTTGATTCCGTCAGTACTGCCAAAATCACCACAAATTTTGGATTCAAGGAGTTTAAGTTCAATATAAAGAGCTATGTGAACCATTTCAGGCGAGAAAATCAAAAGGCAATTTGCATGTCGTTGCTTGAAAAGATCCGACTGAGCCATTCGAAGCTGAATGAATCAAACGATTTGAGTGATACAGAGACAGCATTGTTGCATGTCAACGATGATTCGCAATTGCTAAACAAATTGATCAAGGGTTATCTTGTTCATCAAGGATATATTAAAACCTTTAATGCACTCAATTCCGATTTGACTACATCAACTTCTAATACCATCAATGGCAATGAAAATGATGAAAAAGATCTGATTTTGATTGCAAGTCACGCAAAGAACAGACAACACATAAAAACACTCATGCAGTCCCACCAATTTGATGAGGTTTTAAAATTTCTTGATCAACATTATCATCACGAGTTTTTTGATTCCACTTTAGGGACTGATACCGTTTTCAAAATTAAATGGCTAGATTATATGATCAGTTTGAAAGTGTATTTGGACAGGCGGTTAAAACTACATGACAATTTTGAATTTGAGTTCAAAGAAAGTGAGCAAGAAATGTTGCGAAAGATAATCACAAAAAGGAATTCACTATTGGAAGAGTACAAATCGGAACACTTGCAGGATAAAGTCAGTCAACTATCACCTTTACTAATAGTTCGTCTGAAGCAAGATCTTGATAAATTACCTAAAGTGAAAAAGATAATTGGAAACCATGCCTTGCATTTCCAAAAGACCTTAGCATCGGTAAACGCTGTTATTTTGAAGAGTGCCGGGTTCACGAATACTTCGAGTCTTGAAAGGATATTCAATCAGGTGGAACAAAATGTAACTTCATTGATTCGGCTAGATCGCGATGACAAATTCAAGTTGGTAAACTTGGAGGCAGACTACATGGGCCAGAATAGCTGATCTGATACGAAAGAAAATACACGTTGGTATGACAAATTTTATTATAATGCTAGGTGGATTTTTTTCTCTTCTTTTTTGGTGGCTCTAATGAATCCACCTCGACGTCTACTTTAAACGTTTCCCATTCTTCATCATTTGTATAGGGTGACTTGATATCAATCAATTTATCATCATGGTATAAACTGAAATACTTGATTGTCCATCCACCTCTTTCCAATTCGACGAATGTAACCTCTGGATCACTCTTTAATAGTTTGAAATAAACCAGTAATAGCTCTTCTACATACTCCTTGACGCTATATTTGATCTTTTGACCCGGCTTGGTTGGATCAAGTACATAGTACATGAAGCTTTCATCACTAAAGAATGGTGGGGTGTATTTGGGTTGGATATTGTAAAGACATGTCATGATAAGACTACTAGTTGCAGGGCCAACACCCTTTAATTTACACAATTCCTTCATTGCTTGCCGTATGACCTTTTTGTACTTGTCGAGTTCTTCATCAGTGGCGATTGACCAGAAATCAGTAGGGAGGCTATTGAAATAGTCGAGCAATATCTTGAATCCCACTTTGGTTGCATCTTCTACTTGCTCTTCGTCATTAGATCGAATAAGTTTTGGCAACGAGGGTCGGAATGTGCCAATGTTTAGTTTCCAGTCCATTAGGTTGACAAGTTCGTCTTTGGTGATGTATGTAGTGGCCCTGTTGGAGTTGGAATATCGGTTGGCTACAGCGTCAAGCAACTCATGATCTTTCCAATCATTCAATTCCTCATACGTTTTGCTGTTATGGTCAAACTTCTTGCTTGTTTGATCTGATAGTTCTCGTATGATGGGCACAAATAGCTCCTTATTGGCTTTGGTGATGTATTTTATACTCATGGTATTAATGTGATAAGCTTTGTTTTTAATGCGTGGAGTGTGTCTAGTCTGATATATTCTTACAATCTTAGTTATATTCAAAACAAAGTCTATAAAATCGATCCAAGAACAAACTATCGACATCTCTAAAAATAATGCATGAGAAGCTCATGCTTAGTCTAGCTGTGACTGTTTTTAATAATTATCAGAATTATGCTTGATCCTATCAAATGCACATTTACACAACAGCTTAATATTTACATATTTAACGAGGAAGTATATCTCTCCAAGTGTAACTATTTTGAACTCACTGCTGACACTTTGAGAACCACCACCAAAATCATACAATTCATTCCTGGCTGTGATTCTTCACTTCACTTTTTCGAACTATTGTCTAGACTATACCGCAGAATCAGATTCTATCTTTATTTGCGGCCAGTTTATAAACAGAGTTAAAACACTGCAGCTATTTACAGTTGAGCTGGCCGACACAAATACTGGATCCTAGGTGGTGTCTCCATTATTCCAATATATCCCCACCAAAGCGTTTCTTCGGAGTGAATGAGATGGGGTACTTAATATCCAATACTATATTTTGAATCAATGAAAAAAACTGCGACGATATCCAGTACAACACCAACGCAGCTGGTGCGTGTATTGAAATAGCCATCATAAACACAATAGACATTCTGGAAAAGTTTGCCACTGCATCAGTCAAATTGGGTCGATACTTCAATCTCTGTGTCAACCGTGACAACTCTAGAGTTCTAAAAGTCCACTCAACATTGCAAAGTGAAATGACTCCCAATATCAAGGGGAAAACGTGCATTGGATCGGCAACTGCTAAATCTTGAAACCACAAACAGCCTTCTACATACAATGAAGGGTCCAATGCTTTGTTGTGTAAGTTATCCCATGATGACCATCCACTCAAGTCTCTCATCGTTAATGACATCATAATCCAGAGTGGGATTTGAAATGTAGGTAAGATAAAGTTTTTCCATATTTGAACATTATGTTTTTTGAAAAGCTCCTTCTGACGCTTACGTGTTTCCTTTGTAGTGAGAAGCAAAATCTGCTCATAGGACATATTGGCTAATGGAGCTTGAGCAGCTTTAACTGACTCATCAGTGTCTGGTAATTGTTGCAATCCTTTTGCTTTTTGAACTCGTTTCGCTAGATTCATCTTCAAAATGGGATTGAGTGCACTCACTATTGGTTTCAATGTGCTCTGTTTCTGAATTCTCTTACGCTGTATTATAGCTAGTGGTAGCGTCCAAACAGATCTCAAGGCAAACGTGGTGATTGGAATTAGTGCCCACCATGGTAAACCACTGGCTTCATGTAAACCCTCAAAGGTGTATGTGAAAGTATTGATAATTGCATTATGATCGATAGAATAGTGTCGGGCTGGAATAAGAAGCTTCTTATGAGCTGGTTTCAAACGTGATCCTACCTGACAGCCTCGTAGTAGCATTGAGATTTGGTGTAATTAATTATAAGGTGATGCTTTGTGTGTAAACCACGAAAGTGAAAAAAGAATGAAAATGTGGAAAAAAAAATCAATAAAATTAGTGAACATTGCACCTGCACAATCCATCCACCACCCCAGGACCACTAAATCTTCCAAAACATGTCAACTAGAACAGAAAGAGCTTGCATGCTATGTGGTATAATACAACCCGTAAAGACTTTCAAACAAGACGGGTGTCCCAACTGTGAAGGGTTGTTGCATTTTCAAAATAATGACCAAGATTTCAATCCAATAACCGATTGCACATCGCCATCATTCGAAGGATTGGTAGCCATGGGAGAAGATGACAAGGAATCATGGGTGGCGAGATGGCTAAGAATAGATAGTTTTGTTCCAGGTCTATATGCTGTCAAAATCAATGGTAAGCTACCTCCCATAGTGATTGAACATTTGGAAGCCCTGGATGTCATATATAGACCAAGAGATGGAAGTGCAGAGGATTGATTAAGGTGGAGATTTATACGAGCACGGTTGATCTATAGATGGTATAATTTCTACTTTAAATTATACAGGATTTATATATCTAATTTCAAGATGCCGGTTGAAACGAAGTCAACACTTTTTCAATATTGTGTAGAGTCGACGTTTTATCCCATTCATTTCTATCGGTCCAAACGATATCCATCAATCTGGCCATAACCATTTCCAACTTGTCAACTGTGAATTGGTCCGTGAGCTTGACTACTTGTTTTCTTAACTTGTCGTACAATTCCTTGTCGAGTATTATCTCCTTCGCGTGATCGATTTCGATTGACTCCTCAGCTTCCGATTCAGATGACTCCTCGACTATGTCCTCTTGTGGGTTTTCCGTCTGTTCCTCCCCTTCACCTTTCTTCATATGCATTGCATCATTATTGGATTTCTCCATGCCCATCTTCTCTTCTTTAATTTCTTCCACTTTTGGTGGCTCCCCCACTCCAACAAACGACCCTTCATCACCCTTCTGAGCTATGTCCACATCCATGGCATCATTAGGTTCATTTATATCCCCGTGTGAAATATCTTCATCGGGAAGAGGATTGGATGAGAGCTTTTGCTCGGCGACACTGATAACACTCGCATTGTTTTCCAATGGAGCCGCATCCTGAGGTTGCTGCTCTGTGGTACCATTTTGAAGCGTTGCCTTCAATTCCTCGTATTCTTTCAACAATCTCTCTTGCTTGGCCTTATCTCTCTCCCTCATCTCTTTACAAGCTTTCAAAAATTCCGGAGTTGTAAAATCGTCGATACCAAACTGGGCATTGGTAATCATTTCATTTGCTTTCAAAATTCTTTCCCGATCTCCCGAAGTAATGCAATCCTTCAATATCAATTTGAGATCCTTGAGGAATTGTCTTGGTTCACTATAAAAACCATTCCATAACCTCTCCTCAACTGTGTCAAGATCCATATTGTGATAATCCTTACCAGTAGCAATTTCCTTTATCATATTTTCGTGACCCGGTTCATCTGATCTGGTGTACAAAACTTGGTAATTGTTAAGTGGATTCTCCAAAATTGTGGGATCAAATAAATGGTATAGCAAGTTTTCATCAACAATCGGTTTTTTGAATCTTTTGTACCTTACTTTGAACAAATCCATCAAACTGGCCAACTTTATCTTGAGTGTGTTTTTCAATTTGGTGTCGTTGTATTCCTGCTCCTTTTGCTTCTTCTTGAGTAATTCATTATCAGACAAATTTGCCACAGTTTCAACAACTTTCAACTGCTTCAATTTCCTTTTCGGTCTATTTTGCAAGTCATTGATAAACTCATACGGTTTCATCAATATTGTCTTCCATGCCGTCAGGAAAAATTCTTTCCTTGCCAGCTTATTTGGATTCTGCAAAATGACGTTATTTGATGAATTTTCCATTCCAAACAAGTTTTTAATTCTATCATCCAAATAGTGCAATGGAGTCTCTGAAAAGCCTAGTAACAATATCTTTTCGTTGCTTCTCAATCCACGTAGTAGACTTAATAATGTCGCTTTTGAAGAGTCTGGTAAAATCAGATACCATACATCAATATTTGGTATTAAAATGATGGCAGGCTGGTGCCTTCTAGCTTCAATGAAGGCTTGAATAATGGCCAGCTCCGTCGTTCTTGCAGAGTCACCAAACATTGTTCCAAGATCTAGCGACTGCACCTGGAATCCTTCGAGATAGTTGAGAACAGCTGCACTAAGGTACTGTTGCCCATTGCCCTCTTCACCACTAACCAACAAATGTGGTCTACAAATTCTTGCATTTTCCAAATTCTTCAACAATTGCTGTTTACCAAACCCACCATCTTTATCGTGAACAGTTGGATCAAGATATTTGGCTTCTTCCAAGGTAGTGAGCTTTTTGCGTCCCGCTACACTAATAGATACTGGTATCAAATCTTTTAGTTTTGATTTTATTTGCTCAAAACTGTCCAGTAGTAACGGTTTCAAATTATCGGGTAACGGAGCAGAACCAGAAGAAGTGGATCTTGCACTCGAAGGTACAATTTTGTCAAGAGCCATCATAAAGTCCTTTGCGATAACCCTAACCTTTTCTGGATTCACTGCCAACTTGTGATTTGTTTCGTAAATTTGAGGATATTTTCGTTGGATACTATTCAACGCTGCCTCGGTACACAATGCCCTCAAATCTGCACCTCCATATCCTTTTGTGAGCTCGGCAAGGTTGCTTAAAAACGATTCATCCAATTGTGGGGTCCATTTCCTTGTGTGGATGGTCAAAATCTCCTTTCTAGCGTTGATATCAGGTAATGGGAAATAAAACTCACGATCAAATCTCCCAGGTCTACGTAAGGCAGGGTCGATTGCATCAGGTCTATTTGTTGCACCAATAACAATAACCTGTCCACGATTATCCATACCATCCATTAATGCCAATAACGTCGAGACAATACTTGCGTGAATTTGTTCTTGTTTAGATGATCTCACCGGAGCCAAACCATCAATTTCATCAAAGAAAATTATCGAAGGTTGCTGGTTTTTCGCCTCTTCAAACAATAACCTCAATTGTCTCTCTGCTTCCCCAACCCACTTGCTCAAACAATCAGCACCTTTTCTCATAAAGAATGTAATTTTACGCTCTGGTGTTGAGCAATTTGCTGCCAAAGCTCTCGCCATTAAAGTCTTACCGGTTCCTGGGGGGCCATGAAATAACACACCTCTAGGTGGTGTTATACCGAAGTTCTGATACAACTCCGGATACAATAGCGGTAAAGCGACCATCTCTTTCAATTGATTTATGTAATTGTCTAAACCTCCAACGACGGAAAAGTCGATGTTCATGTCAACCCCAAGAGGATCGGTATCACTCAAACTATTCTTTCCCTTTCTCTTGTCATCTGAACCACCTGTAAGTAGCTTTCCATCTGACCTAGAGGGCTTTTTTACCTTGTGACTGATGGTAGCTTCCCCATTGATAGGGGCAATTTCATCTTCAGAACTATCTGAGTCACTGACATTTTGACCAATTGCAGTAAGATTATTTGGATCTGTCATGCCTGGCAAGGGAATACCCCCAGGTGGAATATTTGTTCCAAATAAAGATATGACATCACTACCACCAAAGGGGCCAGCTGTGGGGTACAATATTTTTCGAAATTCACTCTTGTTGGCGGGTCTTCCTCGTCTGTTTCTTACAGTTACCGGGGTCGAAGGTCTCTCAAGCATCAAGTCGTTGGTAATAGGTGGTGGTATGGTGTAATCGACTTTTGCTCTTTGTCTCAATTTATGTTGTGAGGGTTCGGAGTCACGTACCGGTGATGAATCGTATAGTTCAGCAATCTCCCTCTGTATATCATCCACGTCGTCTTGTATATCATCGCGAGTATCATCTCCATTGTACTCCACATCTTCTTGCAAAACCTTGCCCGATCTGGTTGCCCTTCTCGGCTCTACCGAAACAGATCTACCCTTTTTTTTACGACCTCTTTTCTTTTTTGGTTTAACCCCATATTCATCTTCCTCGTCATCCCAATCGTTTTCATCTTCCACTATGAAATTCTCTCGTTTTTTTCTTTCAATGAAATCATCATCAGAAAGAGTGAAATCGTCCTCGTCTTCATCATCATCACCATCATCTCGAAAGTCCTCGTCTTCGCTATCTATGCGTGGTTTACTTGATCTCCCTCTTGATTTCTGCTTTTTGCTAAGCTTTCTTTTTTTCCTTCCTGGACCTCTAATTTCTGCGTCTGACTCTTCGACATAATCCTCACTATCGTCATCTTTTTCAGGTGATGTGGGAACAGCAAATGGATCATCACTATCAGGTTCCTCTTGCTTTACAATGTCATTGTCAAGATGAGCCTGTTCATCCACTGGAGCTTCAATTGTGGCCTCACCATCATCGTCGTCATCTTCATTATATGAAATCGTCTTTGTACTTCGTCTAGGAGGCGTCACTGTTAACTTGAAGTCAGGTGTAGTTTCGTCATCAGTTGAGTCTATTCTTCTTGAATGTTTAGCCATAGTGTTTGATACCCTTCGCAGCGAAATCTTGCAATCGTAAAAAAAAAAGCGAGCCTTAACAAGCAAGATTAACGATTGAGTTGTGGCAAAGATAACTTTGTCTGTTATCTAGTATGTTCAACAACCGATACAATGATAAGTAATCTGTTGTATTTTGGATGCTAGCCAAAATGCAATGAATGTTTATAGAATAATATGGAACTAAAACTGTCTTTTGCTCAATGCTCGAGAGATTCTGTTTTTGTCTTTTTTTGATGATAAAATTGGTAAGCGCACGCACTTTGCCCATAGTTAAGCACAATTTGCACCAATCCATTTCAGCAAGAGAAAAAAAGCACCCCTACAATCCATGTACAATCATATTCCAAGAGTTCAAGAGGGTTTTACTGTAAAAAAGCGGTGATAGTGACCGTTGCTTCAAGAGGTGGTAGTCTTACGAAGTAACAACGACGTTTTATTCGAAGCGTGGCATCAAAAAATTACTGAGCCCTTGTACTCTTAATCTACATTTCGTTCGTATTCTGAATGCTCATAGAAGCAAATATTTTGCAACCATTTCCAATTTTTTTGTAAGGGGAAAAGAATGTTGCACCCATTGATTGATTGAGTACTTGTGTGTGTGCATAGATGAACCACAGGTGAATCAACTTCCGTTTTTTTTAAAATTAACTGAGACAACTTTTTCTTTCATTTTTTCTTTTTGTACATTTTACACTCCCCTAATCAATAAATGTCACGTGTAAAACTAAACAAATAGAAGCTTCACAGCATAAATGCTGGATTACTGGTCGCGAGCATACTTGTTGTATGTTAGCACCATTTGTTTTAGCAAGTATAAGCACCCGTTGCAGACCTGTTTTGCTGGTTACAAATGCCAAGAGATGTATCACATGAGCATGTATCAACAGAAAAGTCCCAATAAGTTGTGATCTCCAGCCGATATGGAATTTGGTGTTTGAGAGCATGATTAGTATCTAGTTACAAAGAAAGTGCTAATATAATGACAAACGGAGATTGATCAAAACGCTGGTCTTATAAATATAGATTATTGAATGAGGAAAGAGAGATTATATAGATACTGAAAAATGCGTACCTAACTACTTGAAACATAAGCTACCTCGCTTGACATTCACTAGTATATTTCCAGCTTGGTGTTCAGATGAGGCAAGTTTCCTACTCATCAAGCATAAATCAATCACAAGGAAATGCACAAGCTGCTGAGACTTATCACGTGTTGGATGATACAAGTCAATGGAACCGCAAATAGTGTGAGAGATTCCTCATATGTTTGACAACTTGTTGGTCACTGCTTTTTTTTTCAATATTCGGTGGCGGAAGCAGCACAAAGCTCTAGTGGAAGCTATGGAGCAGTCGAGTTTGCTGTTGAAACGCAAATCGACTCAAATCAACTGAGTGTTTATTATCATGGGTACCTAGCAGCACTTGTCGCTTGCCATATTGACATGGATGTGCCAAAATTCACGTGTCAAAACTCACGTGCCAATTTTCACACATAAAGTTGCAACAATTTTGATATTCTTCTTCTTGGGAAAACCCTATACTAGGGCTCGAAAAAAATCACAAGTCATAAACCATTACTTTACTACCCTTTTTCATTCAACCAAAAACACAAACTACCTTTAATTATGCCCGCATCACTGATGTTTTTCTCCCAAGAGAACCAAAGCTTTACTTGTTTCAGCCAAGACTTTGTTTACGACGAGAATGAAGATTACGGATTTACTTTGATTGAGTCAGTATTGTCCGAGTTGAGATGTATGGTCACTGACATTTATTTCGTGAAACCGCCAACCCAAATTAATCCAAACGTTCACCTATCCATCAACGAAAAGAGTATCTCGAAGCAAAACAAAGCTAGTGCATTTTACTCAACGGACTCCATGCCTACGTTTTCAAACTATGTGGATTTGGAATCTCATATCAAAAAAGCCAGCACTGATAATCGACACAAGTCTACGCAACAATCAAACAAGAGGTTTATGAAGTCGAAGATGGTCAGGGAAGATGATAGCCCTGTTGATGCTTTCAAGGAGAGTAACTTCACGCCATCCTGTGACTACAATGATTATAGACTTGATTCTGATACATCCATGGTTATTGAGTCTTCTAAAACGATGCTTGCAAGAACAACCAAGCAATTTCGAAGCATCAAAAAGAACCAAACCAGCTTTCTATCACTCAACAATAGTTCCAACGACAAGACCAAGACCACCACGTGCTTTAATTCGTTAAAAGCAGGCACTAAGCAAGTTCCGAAGCGCGCCAGCACCGAAAAAGTTACCAACAATACCAGTTTTGCACCTAGTCTAGCCACAGCACCAGCCAAACCATTTGCAACCCCATGGGATGACTGCGACGAAGATGGATTAGATGCTCCAACCAAAGATGTTGAAACAGAAAGCCCAGAGGAGAATCGACTAGTGTCCAGTTCTGGAAAAGATCATTACAACTTTACTCCACCTCCACCAACCATAGCATTGAAAAAGACACCCGCGGTATTGCATATTGGTGACGACTCCATCAAAGATAAAAAGGTCAGATTCAACAATAGGATTGAAGTGCGACGAATTAGTGGTGACAAATGTCAAGATTTCACCAGAGTCATTGAAGGGAAAAGGAAGGACCAGGGTCTCAAAAGGAAAAGGTCTTGGGGGGCGAAAAGAGCTTCAAAAAGAAGCAATGGAGCAAAAGTGGGCATTCTCAAGGAAACGGGATATTCTCCCGAGGATCACATCACAGACGAAGTTATACCATTGTTTTCCCCTGATTCGGAACTGGGACGTGTTGCCCTTCAACTTGGAATTGATCTGGATAACGATGATGATGGCAGTCAAGGTGAAGACTATGAAACAGAGCAAGTGAGTTGTCCGTTCACCATTCGTTGTGATTTGTGGAATGACGACGACTATAAGAAGGATTGGCGACCAAGCTCAAAGTCGTTTGCAAACACTTCTATGAAGAGGTTCAAGGTCAAAGTTAGGAGGTTCATGTACGGGATCAAAACATGCGGAAAGCGGCTTCTGTTCAGAGCTTGATGTCATTGCACGCTCTTTCCAGCAAAGCGGCTGGTCTGGCCAACCAGTCGTTTGTAAGTCTAGAACAGAGTGAGTATGAGGTAAGCGAAGAAGCAGGACCCATGATGATCATTGCTCCTTCAATCAGACCTATGACTACGAGGTGCTGAAAAGGACTAATTTTGCTGGTGCTAAATTAGCCTGTTGGTTTTATCTGTTTTCATATCTATATTTGATCTAATTTCTGCGTTGTTGCTATTTGTCTTTGTAGCTATGGTAGTTTGTAGAGATTGTGGTGAGAAATACAAGTGGGAGGATAACGACAATGAAGTTTTAAAGCTATTAGAAATGTTAATTTATATCTCAAGCTGTGTGTGTCGATGCGAGTCTGACTTGCAAGTGGATAGACTAAAGTTTACTGATCCACTTCAAGCGAAGCAAGGCGATACTCAAAGCCATTTGTTGTCGTTTTTATTGCGTTTATTACAGTGCTGCGAGGCTAAAACATCTCTGTATGAAATTGGCCTATCAATACATTCTATGAAATACAAGCCTATTTGCGATTCCTTCGCATCTCTGTCTCTTTAAATAAATAATTCCTCAATTTGAAAGTTATCAAGAGCTTCTAAACAATACTTTACATCTTTAGTTTTCAAATTTGGTTCCCAACTCTTGTACTCTTCAAGCAACTTCTTGAGCTGCGTCACATTGTTAACATGTTTGACATTGACAAATTCCTGAATAAATCCTCGGAAATTATACAGAAGTAGATTGAGATCATTAATTATTGATGGTGTTGTCGAAGCTGTTGCTGTCGATGCCGATGTCGATGCCGATGATGTCATTGTTGACCCCCGTGGTTGTTTTCGGATTGAAACCGGTTTCATCTTGTGCAACTTTGTTGACTCCAACGCAAATCTTAAACTTTCCAAATACACTTGTTCATCATCAAATATATACCTGCTTGTATTGTTGATATCCAACCTATCACTCAAAATTTTAATAATTTCGTGGTCGCGAAATACACCTAGATTCTTCATTTGGCAGCTGATGTCCAATACCGTTGATATAAATGGAGCAGTGTTTATATGGTACAAGTTTCGATGAATGTTCGGATGATCAAATTGTATACCCAATGATGAATACAATGGAATAAATGAATCACTAGTTGTACTCGACAAGGTAAATTTAACATTTTGATCAACAAGAAACCGTATTGATTCAGTTAATTTGCGTGATAAAGGATGGTCATTTTTCGAATAGTCAAACACTTCTCGAACAATGTCATTTTCCAATTGTGTATATGCTCGATAAACAATCTTGGTGAATTTTGAGGACACCGGACCCATTAGATTTCCCGACATGCTCAAAACTCCAATTCGTTTCCTACATAAATGATGATTTTGTGAAAGAAGTTCTGCGAGTAGGTTTATGGCAATGGGTGAAGATGTGCCATATCCAACAACGTAGATGAAATCAGACTCGTTGAGCTCCTTGGTGTAATTGCGCAATAGTCGAAGTGCATCATCAACAGAAGTGGATGCTCGACCTTGTCCATCAAGGGCAATACTAATAATGTCAACCTCGTCCTCTTGGTACTCGGGGTTATTCTGTTTCATCCATGTTTTTATTGCTTTTGTTGCCAATTTGGCGTACCCTATTGCATTACCAGTATACTCTCCAATAAGTGCTCGCACTAATTTGACCGGTAGGAAATTGTGGACAGAAATAACAACAATTTTCTTCAACAGTTTACCGGTTCGTAAAGCCAGTTCTTCCTTTTTGCGATATAGATGATGTTCAGTATCGTATCCACAAACGAGGTCGCCTGCAAGTAATCGCGTTTTCGTCTTCCACGTAATTTCTCGATAATTGTCAACAAATCTAGGTGAAATGCCCGGTACTGGCACCTCTGCCTCATTATTATTTCTCACACGTAAAGTTTTCTCATACACTTCATGAGCAGACACTGGTTTGTGCTTTCTGGTGTGTATAAGCACTGGTAAATTTTCAGTAGGTGTCCCATCAACACTCATTTCAAAAGTCTTGAATTCGTTTGTGCTCTTGTACGTATAGTGACACTCCTCTTTTGACGATTCAATAACAACCTTGGCTGATTTGTAAGCCTCACTTGACTCATCACTAACTTCATCCTCCTGAGTTTGTTTTTTCGAACCAAATAGCCAACCAAACCAACCATCGGTGCCATTATTGGCATCTTCATCATCGTTGCCTTTTGTAATTGATAAGTTGCCCTGTAGTAGTGGCATATGCTCCATTGCCGGTGATTCTCCACCACTGCTTGGGAATATAAATGAAGTGTAGTATGAATACCATGATGTTTGCGGTAGTGGCGATTCGCCAGAACTGGCTACAAGGAGGTCTGTGGATGTAGCTAGCACATGTGGTTCGTTTTGGATCATCTGGCCATTGGTTTGTATCGTGTCATCTTGGAATACTGCATCACTACTAGTGGCGTTGTTGTTGTTGCCGTTACTGTTGTTGGAGATATCATTGTTGTTGATGATATTGTTCTGCAGCCTCGTGAGCCATGATAAAACAGACCTCGAAGTTGAGTTCGGCACATCTGTAGCAATCGGTACCTCTGGTGGTACAATGTCTTTTGGAGTATCTTGTGATTTTTGATGATGCTTATCTCGTATACTATTGTTATCTTCTTGTGGAGTATTGGTTTGTGAATCCATACTCCATGAATGGCAGACAAATTTATGGTAAATATGAAGTTGTGATAAAAGGTTATACTTTCCTGTAGGTGATTCTTGACTATCTATTGAACGATTGTTGATGATGGTGAAGCAGTGTCTAAATTGGAGTTGACTTTGTGAATGCTTGTGATAAAGTTGGTTTGTTTGTACTCGCGGAAATTGGATAAAAATAAAACAGAGAAAGCTGAACAATACAAAAGGGCATACTTACCACACTTCACACTTTACATCCATCACCGTATATGAGCACCGAAACATGGGTAGATGATGTACTAAGCAAATTGAAGGTTAGAGATGAAGTAGAGAAGAAGGATTCAGAATATTACCTTGCGTTTAAACAATTAGTGGAAAAGCTACTTCTGAAAGAACAGCAACATCATCATCATCATTGCCAAAGTAACACAGAGGAGGAGGACGAAACTCCATTTAGCTCCAAGTCACCATCTCCATCGACAATCTTAGGAATCGAAAAAGAAAAAGTCCCGCCCAGCACTAAATCAAAGTCAAAGAGTGTTCAACAAGATAAACTAAAGGACAACATTAGTGATAATGATGCCGCCACAGTTGTAATCATTAAGGAAAATCATCAACTACGAAATGAAAATGAGGACTTGATTACAAATTTGAACTCAATTACTTTGAAAAATGAGAAACTAGAGTTTATAATTAAAGATAAGGATGTACGAATTGGCAAATTGGAAAAATTGGTTAGTAAATTACAAAAGCAAATTGAACACTTGAGTATTGAAATGAAGGAAAAGAACAAAACTATTGAATTGATTAATGATGAAAACTTGACAAATCAGATACAATTGAATGTGTTGCGTGATAGAATTGAAAAAGATAAGCGTTGATTAGGAAAATAACCTCCAGCTTTGCAAAGCTTGCAAGTAAAGTGTGTATAAGTTGAATCTACATTTCTTTTCTCTTTTTTACACAATTTCCAAATTCCATCTCATTTCGTCAATATAAAAGAAGAACTATTAAACCAAAACATTTGATCTACTCTCTAACTCTTTTACTTGCTGGTGTCAAGTACGTATCTTCCCAAAATCTTACCTTCTTCCATCAATTTGAAAACTTCTGGTAATTCACTAAGACCAACAATCTTGATTTGACAATTGACTTTACCTCTAGCAAAGAAATCCAAAGCTTCTTGAGTATCCTTTCTGTTACCAACATAAGAACCTTTAATTTCAACTGATTTAACAACAGCATCGAAAACAGGGGCAACAACTTTGGATCCAGCTGGTAAACCAACAAGAACAACTTTACCCAATGGTCTAACATATTCAACTGATTGATTGATGGCCTTTTCGGAAACAGACACATTGATAACTCCATGTGGGCCACCATTAGTTGCCTTTTTAACAGCTTCGACAATATCTTTTTCCTTGGTAAAGTCAATATAAGCTTCAGCTCCTAAAGATTTAATGTATTCACCCTTTTCAGCACCTCCATCGATACCAATAACTCTGTAACCCATGGCAATAGCGTATTGAATAGCCAATGAACCCAATCCACCACCAGCACCAGAAATACAAACCCATTCACCAGCCTTCAATTGAGCAGTCTTCAAAGCCTTGTATACAGTAACACCAGCACACAAAATTGGAGCAGCTTTAGCCAAATCAGCATTCTTGGGGATTCTAGCAGCTTGGACAGCATCGGCAGTAGCATATTGTTCGAATGAACCATCATGGGTGTAACCAGACAAGTCAGCTTGAGGGCAATTTGGTTCAGCTCCTTGTTCACAAAATTCACAATTCAAACAAGAGCCATTCAACCATTTGATACCAGCATAATCACCAATTTCCCATCCTTTGACATTATCACCCATGCCAACAACAACACCAGCACCCTCATGACCACCAACAAGGGGTAATTTGGTGTCCAATGGCCAATCACCTTTCCAAGCGTGTAAATCAGTATGGCAAACACCAGAGTACTTGACATTAATCAACAATTCATTTGATTTTGGTTTGGGGACTGGAATATCCTTGTATTCTAATTTACCTCCGCTTGTTTCAAACACAACAGCTTTTTGGGTCTTTGGAATTTCTGGCATTGTAGATATAAAACTGTTTGTTGTAGTTGTAGTTGTAATTTTAGTTTTAGTTTTAGTTGTAGTAGTAGTGAACGCTTTAATTGGAATAGTAGTTACTTTGTTAACTGCAATTGATCTAATAAAGCTTTTGAAATGAAAGAAATGTGTTGAGCCAATTGGCATTCCCTCGTGGTCTATTTATATTGTTACATTTGGCTTTTTGAAAATAAAAATTATTCAACCATCGGATATGCATGATTTTATGCTTTTTTTTGCGGGTGAATGTTATTCTGATACATGTTGGTGTTTTTGGTTCATGCATAATGTTGAAGCGCTTATCTGCAAGGAATACATTCACCCACTCCGTTTCTAATACTATATGGAATAGTAATAAAGAAGTGAGTTTTGTGTGAGCGTGTACATTTTTGTATAGGATGACTTTTTTTTCCAATTCGGAAATGATCTGATGAAAGTTGTAGGTGTGTGAGTGGGTGACTGGATCTGGGTGGGTTACATTGTTCTTTTGTTCTTTTGTGGGTTTGTGTGTTTGTGGGTTTGTGGATTTTGTTCTACCTCAGTGTTTTTTGTGTGTGATTATAAAAAAAACCAGATTGCGGACTTTGTTACTCCGAGTTTTATCGCATGATTTAAAAGTCGTACAAGTCATTCACCTCACTCACTCTGTTCCACCCACCACCACAACCTTCACCACAACCACAACCACTCGCTCTCTTCCCATTGTGTTTCTTCTTTTATCGTCGATGAGTGTTTTTGGCGGTGGTGCACTATGGGTTTCATATTATCCTTGTATCCGATTTGTCACGGAACACCCACATCACAACTTGTTGAGAGGAGATGTTCATTTCAACTCAACCGATGAGAGCTGTCTAATCCCATCCTTCTTTAAATTTTGGTGAGGCAATTAATAAGTAAATAACGTTTTTGACAGTGTTTTTCGTTGAAATATTATATTCCATCTGTCTCTGACTCTCTGCCTCTCTGCCTTCGTTTCTATAGATTATGACATATTATTATCATTATTACAACTCAAAAGAGCAGAGTATTCTCTTGTCTATATATAGTCTTACAGGTCGTAACACTTATAGAGGTTATTTTGATAACCACTATAATGAGGTAGAGGTTGGTTGCTACCAGATAGCTTTGCATATTGTATATGTTAATGTATATATTTGGTGAAGCTCTTTAATTCCTTCAACTAGTTTTCTTCTTTCAACCGCCCGCCCCCCACAATCAACCTATACTATGATATTAGACTGTGCATATAAATGCCACATCCTCTGTATAGTTCCTCTGAATAAGAGAAAGGAACAAAATAGGAGATAGATAGACACCTACATACTAAACGTTCTTGTACCAAATCACACAAAATGCAAATAAAGGAAGAATGAAACAATCACCTTATTATTTTCTATTCATTCATTCATTCATTCATTCATTCATTCATTCATTCATTCATTCATTCACACACACACACATGCTTCAATATGGAAATGTAACGTAGTAGTTGGACTCAATTGGTCTACAAACACCATAACCAAAAAGAGTGAGTGATCATAGAATGACAACAACTGCCCACCATTGAACAATATTGTTGCAAGATGAATGCAAACCATTCACCCGCACAAACAGTGACTGTGTGTTTGCTTGTATTACCTTCTTTGTGGTACGAGCAAACAATCAGTGGCAGTGGTAGATCTTTCGTTCACTCAATTGTTGTTTTTTTTTTCTTTCTTTTGCGGGTGAATACTTTCCACCCACCCAATAGAAACAGAGATTAAAGCAATGGATGTTTCGATATATCGGATTGATGAAGTCCCAAAGTGGTCTATGGGTTTGTGGTTTGGGACAGGCACCACAGCCTTTTACAACCCTCACCAAATTTTGCAAATCTTGCAAATTCTTCCATCCAACCGGAATTGGATTTAACTCTCTCTGCCTTTTTGTTTTCTCTTATTGTATTGTGTTGCCGTCAAGAGGGTATGGCCAATAATATGTATAACCCCCACCTGCTATTCATTTAATTTCTATTCGTATGTTGAAAAACTTTGTGGGGGTGTAAATAAACTCCGAAAACCAAAAGGAGTAATTTTCTTCCTTTATCTTATTCTTCGCGCAATTTCTCGTCAAATTTGCAAGTCAAAAGCCTATCACTGCCAAGCAGTCATAAAGCACAACTCACCCACTCCCAACCTATCTATTACTCCAATCGGTACAGAGTGGTGTAGATACATATCAAACGTACACATCCTTTCCCCCAGGTTGGACTATCACTGATCCAACAATATTGTTTTCCTTTTTCTTTTCTTTCTTCTTCAGCAGTACTGAAACGCTTTTGCTTTTGCTTTTGCTTTTGCTTTTGCTTTTGCTTTTGCTTTTACAGATTGTGTGGTAGCTTTTCACAACAAAATGAAACCGACATAGAAAAAATAAAGACACTCGGTGAACTATGACGTAACTAGCTTATGCTACTTAGCACATGTCTTTAGTTACTTTCCTACATCATCTTCAACAAAGTAATCTATTCAATTCAATAGATGACTACCCACGGGCAAAATCTGAAGCTATTGAAGCCATCAAAGTATTGAATATATTGGCAAAAGATCCACCATATGTAAATCAACCATACTTGAAGCCGTTATCGGAGTTTGCATTGACAAATTATGACAGAGTGCAACAAAAGCAACCAGTTTCTGAAAAGCTTATTTGGTTATCATCAAAGATTGGGATTGATTTCTACTTCCCATTGATTGAATTTGGCGAAAAAATTACCTCTGCCTCAGACATTTTCACTACAAATCCATCATCTACTAAAGATGGCACAGACGCGTCCACCATGACGGTTCCATCAGGTTTGGAAGTCAAATTCAAGTCCATTAGTACGTCCCATTGGCAAGATGACAAATCCCACATGTTGAACTTGTACCAAGATCTTTTAACCAATTGTTCATTTGTTTCATCATATATTGCACTAACAAATGTCAACTTCTCCACGTACTCGCTTATAGCTCCTCACAATACGTCATCAGAATACCAAATTACACTAACTTTTAATGGATGCAAAAGAACTGTTAAAGTTGACGATAAATTACCCTACATTGTCAACTCCAACCGGAATTTAACTTTGAAATCATTCACTGACTCGCAATTGTACTGGCCTGCATTGATTGAAAAAGCATATCTCAAAATAATGGGCCATGGGTATTGCTTTGAAGGATCAAATATGGCCAATGATACATATTTACTAAGTGGATGGATTCCAGAAGTGATTCGATTACCAAATAGTAAACTGATTGACGCGCTATCTCACTTGTGGGAAATGAGGGTACGCAATAAAGTGACTTTGGGTATTGGCACTGAAAGATTTAGCAATCAGTTTAGCTCATCAATTAATTTAATTGGTGAACATGATTATGTCATTGATGATTTTGATGGACATTGTATAACTTTAAAGAATCCATGGGTTACTGATGATTTGTCAAAAAGACTAGTTAAAGTTTACAACTTGACTCATTTCAAGTACTTGTATGTCAATTGGCAACCGAAACCTGGAGTGGAAATGTATCAGGAGAATTTCATCTATACGGTTAAAGACGGTATATTTGATCAGACACAATTTACAATGGAATGCCGAAAGGAGACGACGTGGTTACTACTAGAAAAACATATACCGGTGGAAGAACATCACTGGATGAGAATCAACGTGTACAAATCGGCATGCAGAGTCGTTTCTCCATTTGATCATGAAGAGCATTCAGTGTTTGAAACGAATAACCGACTTCAATTGATTAAATTGCCTCTGGGTACATACACATTGGTAATTTGGTCTAATAAACAAGGACGATACTCGTTGATGTCATATGGAAGTAATTTTCATAGACTGAATTATCAATATCCTCATATTCAATCACTCGATAGCGAATGGACTAATGACACTTGTGGTGGGAACTGGACCTTAGCATCGTATATAAACAATCCACAATTCGATATTGTTGTAACAAAATCAACTACATTGAAACTAGCACTCTTTGCTAAGGGACTTGTCAATTTTGACATTTTCTTTGCCGACAAGTTGAAAATAGGACAACGTATTCGAAGTTACAATAAAACCAAATGTCTTACTGAGGATAAGTACTCGCAAGATTACCAATCAAAACTGCTTCATTTGGATCCGGGTTTGTACAAGATTGTTGTTTCGAACTTTGATGGCTCTCCAGCACCATTCAAATTATTATCAAACACAACTGAATCAATAGCGATACAAAAAATTCCATCAACCATGTCATTATACACATTAAAACAAACATTTTTATGGAATCAACAAAATAGACTCAAGTTGTACTTCAAGACAAGTGTCTACAACACATCAATCATTGCCCAGATACGTCATACTGATGATGAACATGCCGCATATAGTCGTCAAACTGATTATCGACCAGCGTTACGAGCTTCACTATTCAGTGCCGTGACTAAACAGCCAGTGCAAATTAATGACCAATTTAGAGATGATTGTTTGTATGGATTATTTGTTGAAGAGAGATTACAGGACCCAGGAGAGTATATCTTGTTGATTGAACGGTTTGAAATTGGCAAGGGTAGGTGTGATGTGGTATTGGGAAGTGATCATAAGCTAACCTTGCTTTAAAGTGTGTACAATTTTGTAATGTATATAAAACTGATTAGTATTTCCAAGTATAATGATTTAGAAGGGGCCGTTTTGTATCGGAAGTTGGCCGGTTGTTGTCATACAGCGAAAAGTGCTTGTCTTTAGCTAGTGTACCTAATTTTGGTCGCGTAAATGGTTAGAATCATAATGTGAGAGCTTTCCTGAGCCAAATTTCGATACATTCTCAAATGCAATTGAATAGGTGATAGTTAATAAAGATTTACAGTTCATGAAGAAAAATGGATCCCACCATTCGTCACCTTTTCTTCGAGTTGATCTTTCTGGCCCATTTTGTATTCACCTTGTCAACACCTCCACTATAACCATATCAATCTTTGCAGCTCCTTTCATTTGACAATACTGAGTATTCTTGAAGATCTTCATGATTGTTACAAAGAGAAGTCAAAAGAGGGATATTCTCGTGACTGTGAATTGAATTCAGCTACTGTCATTGGTGTTTTACAGTCGAGATCTTGGAATACATAAACCTTTCAATATCAAAACTCTTTACCCCATTAAATTACTTTAGCCCATTGTTGATGCTAGTATATGATACAATGGATTTACCTGATATGTTGTAAAGAATCTGTGTGATTGTAAACTTCACGATTATTTGTTGTACGTTTTTGAGTAACGAAATTTCCATCAAATGACAAAGCACAAAAATTATGTACGGAAGTATCACCCGTATTATAGTGAATCCATCAATATTCAATTACACACTCTCAACACCATTCTTTCTTTTACGTGAATTCTCTCTGTGGATTAAAATGGAATGGATTGAAGAAAAGGTTGGTATATTGGTTCTCTGATTATTTCTTGTGAATGGAACAGATCACTCACTAGTATATCACAAATATTTTCTTTTGAAAATCAACGTTGGTGTATCTGAACAATGGCCCCCGTTACCCTTTACATGGATTGTTTCAACTTGTAGTCAGTGACACATAACTCACATTTGGTGGTTGTCACATTTGGTGGTTGTCACATTTGGTGGTTGTCACATTTGGTGGTTGTCACATTTGGTGGTTGTCACATTTGGTGGTTGTCACATTTGGTGGTTGTCACATTTGGTGGTTGTCTTCCAATCTTGGTTGCAAAAAAAAAAAACGAAACAAAAAAGGGGAGAATAATCTTTATAGTAAAGTTTATTCCAACGATTTTTGTTATGCACATACATTCTATAAGCAACCAAACAGTAATCCAGTGATCAAAGTCCTTACCTTATCTGGAAATAGTCTGAAATAAAGTCTGATCAACTAGTTCAAAGCTTTATCAATCCTAGCTTCAACTTTGTGTGTAAATTCCTCTCTGATAATCGGTGATCTGA
>OGTJ01000112.1_pt1 | contig 50373 bp, 23 predicted proteins | sample 1574611 | NCBI WGS metagenome assembly OGTJ01 (sample SAMN03295858, study PRJEB24534) | human gut metagenome | isolation source: fecal sample 1 from infant 9 | host: Homo sapiens | place: USA: Pittsburgh, PA | collected 2014-07
AAAAAAAAAAAAAAAAAAAAAAAAAGAAGACAAGAAGCAAAAAAATTAAATCAAAAACTAAAATAAAGACTTGACAAACACGAAGAACAAACAACAACGACAACAAGTATAAAGAAGAATAAGAAGAAGAAGAAAGTGAAATTTTGTCCACAATAACACAACAACACAACATAGCTATTAATTTGTATTCTAACCAATTCTATTCATTCGTCTAGAAAAAAAAAATTGACACAGAAGGGGGGAGGGGAGAAACCCATTAGTAAATTCAGCAAACCTCTAAACAACCCACTACATATATCAAAACATGTAACATACTGGTTTAGTGCTGGATGTGGGTTAATTGAGTGGGTTACATTCGATACTTGATATGCATTGTTTTAAAAATTATACAACCACAAGAACAACACAACACAACATACGCATATACTAATTGACTTTATATAATAAAGTAATCTAAGAATTATAGAGAGATTCAATTGTAGCCGAGGTACTACGCTAACTCCGCAAAGCTCCAATCATATTTGGGAGGTGCTTTGGTATAGCTTGTCTCTTTCAATTGGCCCTCGTTTGCCTGGGGAATTCTATAGTCACACAAAAAGTGTCGTCAAAAACGTCACCACTTTAGCATTGAGTAGTCACATCAAAATGAATTTTTGTAACCTCAACGTCATCAAGTTGTTTCCCCCCTCCACCCCACCCCGTTAGGGCAGATAAGAAGAGATTGTGCGTGATTGATGATGACATGTGTTCACTCCCCACTCACGCATTTATCCACCATCAATCTCACTTACTCACTCACTCACTCACTCACTTACTCCCCACTTTAGTTTAATTGTATCATTTTTGTGATCTCATATTCTTTGTACAGTAATTCATTTTACGCACGCGACAGCCCCAAAAAAAAAATACAATTTGAAATTCCGCCTTGTGCAATATACACCTCTCTCTCTATAATCAAATGATGATAACTTTGTACTTGGCTTCACTCAACTCAGTACCACTGATTAAATTGACCACATTTTACTCAGCCTCATAGCCAGAAAATCCAAGTGACAAGCTTTTTCAGTTTTGAGAAAAAGCTTAATCATTTGTTTTCATGCGGCAGAAAGAGAATTAATTATAGCCGCTTCTTATGAAGCTACACGATAATTTGAAACCAAAAAGTATTCTAAATGGCGATTCACATTACTCAAAGAGAGCGATAGCTCCACCACAACGACTACTAATACGAGACATAGGTTCAGCTACAAACCAACAGGTACTAAATCACGAATTTTTTTCCTCTCTGACCATTAATTCCCCCCCGGCTCCTTCTCTATTACACTTTCTTCACCTTCATCTTTTTCAAACAATCATCACAATACCATTTTCCCTTTGGTGGATTCTTAAATCCAATACACGGTAAATGAAACCATTCTCGTTTACAGTCATCACCATCACAACCCACCATTTCACCAAATGAAACTTGATTACAATAACAATAAGTAGGTTCATGTGATCCACTGGAAGAGCTTCCACCACCACTAGCTGCAGATGCTTTGAGTCTGTCGAGATTAGTGGAGTTTGATTTTTTACCAGTAGTATTGCCATCTACTTCATCACCATCTTCAACATCCTCAATATCTTCCAGTCCTTTCTTTTTCTTCTTTAAGGATGAAGAAGAGCTTCGATCTTCATTCTTTCTCTTTTTAGCGTTGTCATTGTAACCACTATTGCCGTTTCCACCATTGTTACCTTTCCCACCTTCTAATGGAGTCTGCTCTTTACTTCGTTTCTTTTTATTCGCGTTAGATCCACTACCCACATCCCTATCATCATCTTTATTGGATTTCCTAGCAGCCAACGCTTCTCTCCTACTTTCACTACGTTGTGACTGTGCGGTAGTTGCGCTATTGCCATACGCGCCACCTCCGCCTCCTGAACCTCCACCGATGACACCTTCTCCATTAGCATTAACATCCCTCGATGGATGCGATGAATCAAGAATCATTGCTGGATGAACCAATGGTCCAATACGTATATTCTCAGGGATCTCATTATTTTGAATAATCAACTTATAATCTTGATTTATTCGACGCATATGCTTATTTAACAAGTCAGTGGCTACTGAAGTAACATGCATTTTTTCCTCAAGACAGGGTATAATCTCATTAATCTTGTCTTTAATCACATCCAATTGCGAGTTTTCCCGCTTTTGTTTCTCTTGGAGGGCCCTCACTTTATCCTGTTCATTAGTTGAAACATGCAAGTTGTCGATATAAGTCTTGATTCTGTTGTTTATTTGTGGCACTGTATTGATACATTTGGCGTCAATCTCTTTCAATAATGTAAAGTATTTGACGATATCTAATGGCAATGCTTCGAATGCATCACTGATATCGTTTAGTCCTGGAAGTAATTCATGCAAGTGACTAATGGTGCGCGGCCGGTTCCTGATCTCGCTGATTCCCCGAAGTCCTTGTTTTTCTTTCCGTCTATAATCTCTGGTTTCCTTCATCTTTTACCTGTGGTTGTACATGGATGGTTTCAGTGTTTTTGTAAATTTGGCCAAAAAAAATACTCGCTTAATCTCGAGTTCGGATGAGCTACCATATGAATTTTTGATTATTTTAGAGCATTGTCATTACGACAACGCAAATGGCCTAGGATAGAGGTATAATTACTTTATAGTCTATGTTTATTCATTATCTACTTCCAAGCTCTCATAAAGACAGCGTCGGTCCCATTCCATGTGGCTGCTCATCGCTGTGCCGACTCTGCTGAGCAGCATTGAGTTCCTGATACACAATATCCTGAGTAGGGATATTCTCAAACATGTCAACATCCAACTCATCATCGTCATCACCACCTACTTTATTTTCACCCGTAAATAGACCAGAATTCTTGCGTGGTGGTATATCAACATTAAAGTCCAAATATTTTAATATACGAGCTTTCCGTTTTTCAATAAATTGATCGTTGTAACCAAAATCGACATTTCTCAAATCAATGGTACTTAATTTTTGTTTTGCTATTTCCACCTGGCTTATCACTTCTTTCAACTGTAGAGCTACACTCTCCAACGTTTCATCAATTGGATTCAATTTCGTCAAGATTTTTCTTGCCGTTACGCCACCATCACCATCACCATTCGGCTCTCCATTCTCCACATCCCCTGACTTCTCAGCCCTTAATTCATATAGTTTCACAAACTTGTTCGAAACAATTTCAAGATACTGCTTTATCTTGTCAAAAGTAACCATTTGTAATTTATAGTATTGTCGTTTATACAATTCCTGCCGTATTAAATCACCCATTCGTAAAATTTCATCATCATACTCCAGTTTCGCCAATGGGTTATTTTGAATTTGAGTAAAATCAATCCCTTCGTGGGTTTTCAACCGAAACCATCCTTCATCTATTAAATTTGCCGGGATATGAAAGATATTTGATAAACAATACAATTCATATTTGTCAAATGCAAAGTCAATCTTGTATTGAATTAGCGACTCTAGCTTGGCCGTTCCGGTGAGTATTTCTTCGTGAGTGACATTTTCCGGTAGTTGGCCCCTGGCATGGAGATTTGTCAAGTAATTCTCTAGTGCTTCTATTCCTTGCACCATTATTTGATTGACAGCATTTATCACTTCGTCAACGACTTTTATGGGCGCAAAGCCAAGATGCTCTATAAGAAGTGCTGTTGCACGAGGATCATATTCTACATTCGACATTGAGTGGTGGTGGGGTAAAGTCTTTCTTCTTGTGATTTGTAGTAAGTACTGCCCAATCTGTAAATGGTTTGTGGTTTCGCAAAATCAAAACAACACGCTACCAACTTCGGCACTTGGGAGGATTTCTTTTTTCTCACCAATAATATTGATACTGAATTCGATTACAAAAGAAGCGAAAGAAAAAAAAAATAGAACAGTACCCACTGGTGAGCTCAATTGTACAGCAACACAATGGCAGGCACATTACATCCAGACAGAGAATTACAACGATTCAACACCGCAAAAGAAAAACTTGGCCACTACTTCCGTTTCAAACCTAAATCAGCTGCTTTTAATATTGTGTTTATGGGTTTAGTACCCATTGGATTAACATTGTGGGCATACAATTACGAGGGTGCCATTTCAATAACGGATAGATTGAGAAAGAAGCCGGTTTTGACTACTGATTATGTGCCTAGAGATAAGGACTTGTAAAATTGGGGTATTGCTGATGTGGCGAGGTATTGAGAGAATAGATTTATGGGCAATGTCACTATGCCTAAAAAAAACTTGAATAAACTAAGCTATAGCGTATCATACGAAGAGTGTGTATTACGGAAAATACATTTAACGGGTAAATAGTTCTAATCTAAAATTTGTAGAGGAGTAAACCTTGACGCAAGGTGAATGCCTGACGACATGTCTTACACCTACATCAATCCTAATCTACTAAACCAAACATTAAGTCCTTATTTTATATGTACGAAATAAACAAGCCAACCACTAAAAAATCACTCTCTCTACTTTTTCAAGTCAACCTGAAACTCAAACGTTTTCGATTGCGAATTGGGATTAAATTTCGGTTCTTGAAAATTACTCAACCTTCGACCCGATAAGCTTCTTCGATGATTAGCACCACGACTACCTGTAGTACCTTGATTGGAAACACTAGCACCATCTCGAGAAGCAGCAGTAGACCCACTGCCATCCTGTGACTTGTTTTCTTCAGTAAGCTCATAAATAAATGAATAATGACTACCCATTGTGAAAATTGGCATTGAGCTGGCCATATCAACACGACTAGCAGAAACAGAACGCTTTTGTGGCGATGCCAATGATCCGGTATTCTCTACCGCAAATATCCCCATACTAGCACCACCTTGCGACGCAGGAAACGTCTTTAATTGAGTCTTTGCTTTTTGAAATTTCGGAAAAGATAATACCGACAGTGAATCGCTGAATGACGATGATTTTTTCAACACTTTTTTGTTGTTTGCCTTGCTGCCTGATGCTGGCGGTTTTTTCTTTTTAGGGGTGGAATTCACACTAGTACTTCTCGATTCCGGTTTCAGTTTCGGTTTCGACAAGTCTGCACTTCCAGTTGTAGGCAAAACATTGCTCAAATTGTGTTCGAAATCATTGAAATTGACGTCAACATTGTGCCCAAAATCAACAGTGTCGTCAAATGCCTCTCTCGTCTCCAAACGCGGTGTCACTAAGTCCTTGAAATGATCATCATTGAGCACTTCCTCAGCAGTGATATTATTGCTATCAAGAACCGCATTGGTGTTGGAATTATTCAACAAGTCATCAATTGAAGACTGTGGGCTCGTTACCTCTATCGTAGTCGGTGAATCTATATCATCGCTTGTAGTTAGCGATTGGAGATTTTGACATGGCAATGAGTGGGAATTATCTGTTGTCCCGTTTCCTGTCAACGATGCCTCAAGTTTACCACTCTCCTCCTTAATGTCAGTTGTTTTAGCAGATGACCTTCTATGCTTAGCTATTCGTTGTTTGGGTACCTCCGCCTGGAAAGCATGTACTCTATCCTGCTTCTCTTTTTCTTCTTTTATCAAAGCTTGCAAATTAAGACTCAGTTCGGATCTAAATTTTCGAGTTGAAGCAAGATCATTTTGTAGTTGGGCATATTCATTTTGTTGCAACTGTTGTTGAAACATAGCATTTGCTTGCTCATATGGTGAAATATTGTTCGTCTGAGGTTGCAGCTGCAAAGGTGGTTGCACGTGAAAATTCAACTGCGATGGAGATTGTCTTTGTATATTTTGAAACAGTTGCCTTTGTGGTGGTGGTGGTTGACAAGGAGTAGCGTATATCAAATCAGAATTCAAACCAAGACCAATTGGCCCTAGTTTAGATTGTGGCGTGATTTGAGGTGGTGCGTGTGATGGAGGGGTAAATTGCTGGGGCGAACTTTTCACACCCATCAGAGAATTCGGTGTATTCAACATTGGCTCAGTAGGATAGTCCGTAGTGCTGAAATTCTGGGAGCTCATAATGTTTGAAACAACTGGCGATGCTTGCGTTTGAATTGTGACATTTGAATGAGAATGGTTCTCATTTGTTGGATAGAAAGGCGCAAATGTATTAGTGGGTATTGTTGCCGGTGTTGCATTGTTTGAAAAATTCGAACCACCTAGAGGTTTATTAAACGTAGCGTTTATTGTAGCTTTTGGTGTCTCTAAACATGGGTCTCGGTTGGAATCAAAATCCAAAAGATCAAAAAAGTCATATGCTGTAAAACGATTGGATTGTTCATTAAAACTGAAGTCGTTATTGGCAAATGCGCTGGCGTTGGTGTTGGGGTTAGGTGTCACAAACTGCGAGCTGATAATATTGTGATCCAGGTCGGCTAAAAACGTCCTTTGTTGGTTGATCATTGGTGAAACCTCTGTCGTATCGTCCTGCGATAGAAAGCTGTGGTCGAAATTCATGGTGTGATATTGATAACAAGCGAGTGTGAAGTGATTAGTTGTGTTTAAATATTCAAAATAGCGAGCGTGATTGCGATAATGGTAGTTAGCGTAATATTTCCAACTGTCAATTACTTACCTTACCAAGGTAAATTGTGCAAAATGCTAAACTGTGTTCTGGTGATATCTTGTATTGATGTATGATAAAGCAAGATATTAGCAGGACGAGAGACTCCCTGTAGTACGAGCTACAAAATGGGTATATTAAGCGAAAACGGGAATTAGCAGTTGCAGCGAGGGGTATTAGTTTCGGGGATGTGCTAAGTAACGTTTGACTCAAGTATTTCTAGTAAATGATGATATGGTGAAAGGAAGATGAATTATAAAAACCGTATCGAGATTGTCTGCTTTTTTTCCATTTCCCTTTTCCTCTTTTTTCTTTTTTCTCCTGTGTGTGTGTGTGTATGTGTGTGTCTGAAATCTGAAATCTGTGTCTGAATTGTGTGCCTCGACTTACGACAGACACAAAAAGCAAGAGACACCAACGAGAATTTCAAGTATCAGGTAGAGATCAATCAAGTAAAACTGACTACTATTCACTCAGGTGAAATATTACTAAAGGCTAATCCATGACTACTTGTCTCATTAAGAAAGTGTTCAACAGGGCGTAGATGTAACATTGCTCGAGTTAGACAAACCCGAAAGTTCCTCGAGACAACAGCCCTATTGTTACTGACACAAACACAATACAAGAATGTGCAGATCCTTTAAATAACCATTATGATACGATTTAGCAAAATTCGTTTTTTATGGGTACCAAAAGTCTATGGCTTTCACGAGTATCAGGTTTTAGTTAGAGCTGGTGTTCAACTGACAGAAGACGTTGTAGCAAGGTGAATGCAGGTGCAAGTAAGGGTGTTTTTAGTGAGAGGCAAACAATATAAAAATTGTGTCTTTTTTTTTTTCGATCTTTGCGTTACATTTGTAGCTTTTATGCTGGCTGTGTTAAAATAATAATAAGCATCAAGTTTAGAGAAGATAACCAGCATGCAACCGATTACCAACGCACACGTATGGAGACAAGATTTTTCCCCAAACTCGAATGTCGCCTGAGATAAGGGACAAGGAACAATGCCCAAGCATCAGAACTAAGATTTCAATATAGCTTTCAGCAACATATATATACCAACTCTTCCATTTGTATTCATAAAAAATTGTATATTCCGAGGCATACTATATACCCATCTACTTTCTCTTCTCGCTGCTAGTTGTGTCCAGCTCCTCCACGCCATTTTCAAGTTCACGAACTGCGGCAACCTCTTTCGGATTAATTCGCAAATTTCTGTGGAACTTCTCTGGACCCACAACCAAGATGAGAACCATGTATGCGAACACGGCACCACAGAATATACACATAACTTTAGCATAATCGAAAACACCAGGAGCAGCACCTGGAATTGGGTAGTTTTCACCAAGACGAGCCTGAATGGTAGCACTACCAGCACTGATCAAGTTACCTATTTGATACGACAATCCAACCAACAATGTTCTATGAGCCTTGTTGACCAACTCTAACGCAAAAGCTGATGATACACCCCAAGAAATGTTCATGAATCCGATCAACACAAGGTATGCTGGCCAATTCTTGTCAGCATTGAAGAACGACGGATAAGATAACGCACCACAACCGATTGCACCAACGATTGCACAGAAACGTCTTCCGAAAATTTCAGAAATAGGTCCAGCAAATGCACCACCAACAAGACCACTAAAATTAGATAAAGCAACAATCATAGTTCTGTCAGTGATGTTGACTCCAAATTGAACTGACAACATAGTAACATACAAGTCGTGTGTTCCATGAGCCATGAAATTCCAACCGGCATATGCAAGGCAAAGGTATGAAAACAACAACCACTCCGATTTCAAAGTATGTACAATTGTAGTGTTGAAATATTTGTGGAAACCAGTTTTCTTGTTTTCAGCTTTGATTTTATTCTTCTTTTCTTGCATTTCCAAAAACTCATATGATTCAGGAACCAACAACCTCCAAATAATCAAAAGGATACTCAAAGCACCACTGAACCAAAACAAGACTCTCCAACCTTCTCCTGGTTTGTAAGTATTTGCCAAAGCTTTGTAAAATACCAAAGCAAAAATGTAACCTGCACTGTAACCTGGTGAAAACAATCCTGATAAAATACTTCTTGCACGTAATGGCTGACTCTCCATTGCAGTCACCATACAAACCGGCAACATACTACCCATTAAGATACCAAAGATTGCACGTACTCCAAGGAATTGCTCATAAGTTTGGACAAACCCGGTTCCAATTTCAACAACTGTGAACATAATACAAATGGCAATATAACACTTCTTCCTACCGAACTTGTCAGAAGCTATACCGAATGCAATAGCACCAATAGCTCTAAGCATCAACACCAAAGTCACACCCCAAGAGATTTCCTTAACCGTTGAATTCAATGTCTTTGCGATCTCTGGCAAGGCAACAGAAACACAAAAGAAGTCCATGGCGTCCAAAACCCAACCAAACCATCCCAATCCGTAGTAGTTCCAATCTCTCAATGTCATTTCTCTCAAACCAGGGATAGGATTCAAAAGCTCATACCACCTGTATTCTGAATGATAGATGGGGAAATCGAATAACGTAGTAAATCTCGTTGCAAAATAATTCTTGATGACAGCTTTAGTCAACTCGGGTTTCTCATTGAATATATCATTTTCTGAATGGACATCTTGGTCTGAGGAGTAATCTGAAATTTGTTCAGGCTCAGGCCTTTGATTTGTTGGTGCTGAGGACATTGCTAATGATTGATGATGACTTTTCAAAAATGTTCAAAATGAAAAGGAAAGCTAAGTCGTATATATAGTCTTTGTTGAATGCAAAAGGACAAACACAACTGGGGGGAGTTAACGCAGTTATTCCCCACTTTCGGAGAACATCTTACTTTCATGGTTATCGTCTCACGTTTCCAAAGTGAAAAATCTCTTTGGTGGGGTAAATACGCTCCTGAAAATTCCAACCTTGTTTGCAGCCATCATTTATTTTTCAGCCCTGTGGTAGAATTCCAAGAATTTATTATTATTTATCAACCCCGTAGTTTGTGTCAGTTTTGGAAAATCTGGTGACTATTACTTTTCATTAGCTCATCGCTGCTAAGCAGTCATTGAAAGCATCGTCATATGTCATGGCTGCTCAGAAGTAGGGTCCATCATTCGTAAAGTCACACCATTGAAGTGCTCCATCGAACCATCGCCATCCAATACCATAGTATCGTCAACTTCTAAACCAATTCACAAGGGCAACCATCAAGACATGTTACTACCTCTGCAGGTAGCTCGTCTCGGAGCATATTTGTAAGTAACACAACAACTTGTATTGAAAAAGCTTGGTTGTATAATATTAACGTATCATCATATCATTCAATAAGCATCACTTCACCCTCGATCTAGATGGAGTGAGAAAAACAAAATAAAAAGAAAAAAAACACAATTGCACCACAAAAAGAGAGTTTCATGCTGAAAATAATACATACTGTGGAGAAGAGATGAGCCAAAATACAATCACAAAGTTATTATAACGTACCCTGAATTAGATTTTGACACGATCTTGAGCCCCTATAATATTACCCCACGCGGAAATTGTCAAAATAGAGACCCTAACACCCCACCTTGCTTCTTACAAAGGGAAGATATGTTCGGAAATAGATTTAACTGAATTGAGAGAATTGTCGAGGGACACGGTATGGTGTTGCGTATGCTGTATGCATGTGCAAGCAAAGAGAGGCTAATGGTTGATGCTCTCTACAATGATGGGGGTTTTCCGATTCTAAATGGGAACCAGATTTTGTTCCAGTATCGAATTCAAGAGAGAAATAGGTAGATAGGGAGACGGCATTATTTTTGGGGGTCTAAAGTGGCGATCTGCTTCACGGTGGACTAGCAAATGTCGAAAATGGGAATTCAAAAGTCTTTGTTGAACCAATCATCTCAGGGGCCACTTGTACCTCTCTTTTGCTCGTTTTGTCGTGCTTTCTAGTATACCAATGCCTATGTAACTATTGTGTAATTTCTTTAAAGGTAGTTTGAGGCAACATGTGGTAAGACTAATTACATGAAACACTGAAACGGTTTTTAGAATAAAATTAGTCTATAGGAAAGTTTAACCAGGGCAAGTGGGGCTCCATTCAAGAAGGTTCAATAACGGCTGAAACCGTAAGAGCAATATTTCGCAACTGAGCGCAATTTGTTTTGCGCTTACAGATGGCCCACTATCTTTTGAATAGACGCCCGATTTGCATCAGACATAGTGCTTTGCACCGAAAGTAGAAAGAGATCTAACCCACAAAACGATCAGGTTTGGGCTTTTCAACCGACTTGTGCATTAAATATTTTGTGGCCGTTTACGGGCCCCTTTTGAATAAAGTGAGATGATGGGAAAAGTATGCAACAGAACCTCCTGAATCATACCGGACTTTAGTTTGACAGTTGAAACTAAAAAGAAAACATCTCAGTAAGCTTTTTATTAATTCCTTCGTAACAAGGGTTCAATGATATACTCTTTACCTACTCTCACACGCGTTGAATAGATTAAACTACGTGAAAGCTTGCTACAACTGCTGACTTGCACCTGTTGCTTGGAGAAGCCTTCCCAATTAATCCTTATGATCTATCTCGAGCAGTTCCATATGGACTGAAAATAAGACGTTTTGAGCCACAAGGGTATCCACCTTTCAAGTTACAGTCGCCCAAAGAGGTGTAGCACACTTCTTTCATGTGTTCAAAGCTTTAGCTCATGCATGAATTAGGGTGACATTTCTTGCATAATGTGGTTAGCTACGTTGTTGCGACTGACTAGAGCAGTAATGCTAGCCGTTAGTTTCTTGACTTCTCAAAGTTGCGAACCAGTTATTTATTCATCAGTATCACCTCTTGCGTAGATGCTCTGCACGCCTCAAGAGTTTACAAGCTTCAAGTCTTCGTCATGGATTATTGTAAAGTACATATAGAATTGTTGAGACCCATTTACTCCTTTTTCTCATTCTCTGGTTTGTCCAAATCCAAACCCTCCTCAAGCTCCGGTACTGCACCGAGATTCGCTGGGACCATTTTCAAATTTCTATGAAACTTCTCTGGTCCCAACAATAAAAGAACCACCATTAATGCAAAAATGGCACCACAAAAGATACACATCACTTTTCCATAATCGAAAACACCAGGAGCTGCACCTGGAACTGGGTATAGCTCACCGATTCGAGCTTGGATAGTAGCGCTTCCTGCGCTGAGTAAGTTACCTATTTGGTATGACAATCCCATTAATAAAGTTCTGTGTGCCTTATTCACCAATTCTAAAACATAACCTGTTGATACACCCCAAGAACCCATTACAGAACCAATTAAAACAACATAGGCACCCCAATTCTTGTCAGCATCAAAGAATGATGGATAGACGAATGCTCCGCAAAGAATGGTCGCAATAATGATGGATAATCGTCTCCCCAAAAGCTCGGAAAGGTTTCCAACAAACGCACCACCGATAAGTCCACCGACATTAGATATTGACACAATCATAGTTCTTTTGTCAATATCAACACCGAACTGATTCGATAACATGGTAACATATAAATCTTGGGTTCCATGGCTACAAGAATTCCAAGCAGCATATGTGATACAAAGGTAGATGAATAATAACCACTCAGTCTTTAATGTATGAAAAATAGTTGTGTTAAAGTACTTGTGAAGACCAGTGTTCTTGTTCTTCTCCTTAAACTTTCTCTTCTTCTCTTGCATTTCCAAGAACTCATATGATTCTGGAACAAACCACCTCCAAATAATCAAAATGACACTCAACCCACCACTAAACCAAAACAAACTTCTCCACCCTTCGCCTTCTTTGTAAGTCGGCTCAAAGACTTTATACCATACCACAGCCATAATGTAGCCAAAACAATATGCTGGCGAAAATAAACCTGACAAGATACCTCTTGCACGCACCGGTTGGCTTTCCATGGCAGTCACCATGGAGACTGGCAACATACTTCCCATTAAGATACCAAAGATTGCACGAGCACCGAGGAATTGCGCATAAGTTTGGACAAAGCCTGTACCAACTTCAACGAAAATAAACAATATACAAATGACAATGTAGCATTTTTTCCTCCCAAATCTGTCCGAAGCCAATCCGAAAGCGACAGCACCAAACACTCTGAACATTAAAACCAATGTTACTCCCCAAGTAATATCAACCACACTTGAATTCAAAGAGATGGCAATTTCCGGCAAAGCAACAGAAACGCAAAAAAAATCTAGAGAGTCTAAAACCCAACCAAACCATCCCAATCCGTAGTAGTTCCAATCTCTCAATGTCATTTCTCTCAAACCAGGAATAGGGTTTATAAGTTCATACCATCTTTTGTCCTGGTGATAAACAGGCAAGTCGATTAAAGTAGTGACCCTTGTTGCCAAGTAGTGTTTGATGACGGGAAGTGTCAACGTAGGTTTTTCATTGAAGATATCATCTATCGAAAGCAGTTCCTGATTAGATGACAAATTTGAGATATGTTCGGTTTCAGGTTTTTGGTTTGTGGGAGACGACGACATGATCTGAATAGGTTAACACCTTCTGAGAAAGCCCACAATTGAAATATAAGGACATATAAATATTCTTTGCCAGAAAGGAGAGACAGGGACAATCGAAGAGAGCCATCGCGAAAGATCTCCACTTTGAGTACATGTTTCAAGTTCGAAATCATTTCCTTTCACGAAGTTGTTGAAGAATATGTGGGGACGCAATGGTACGTTTCGGAAACTTTATTTTTGTTTGCAGCCTCGTACCTACTTATTTCAGTAGTCAAATTGCAGAAGTTTCCTTTGATATAATAGTCGTGCCCAGCTGTTTTCATTTGAGGCTCGTATTTATGTTGTAACTCTGATTACATTGACGTTGTCTTCAAATTACCTTGATTCAGTAGCTGCCAGACGTGTCATTACTACGCCACTATTTTCAGCATCCCTTTCACAGCTTGCACCACCACCATCGTTGCCAGTCATAATATTAAGAGTCGTCTATCGAAAAGCGCTGAGGATTCATTAAAGTTGTGGCCACATTCCGTCACATGTAATCTTCAACGAGCTTCTAGGCCCTCGCACGGAACAAGCACACATCTCCGCAAATTGTTCCCCTCATAGCATATTCGTACGTGACACTCAAATTTTCACGAAAAGCTTGTTGTGATATGGTCTTGAGATTTGAAACCCATTCATTCTTTCATTCTACTCAATCAACCAAAAAAAATAAAAAATAAAAATTGCTTGGAATATTTTATCCTAGAGTTTATATTGGTGGAGAAGAAGTAGACCACACAACCAGCTTGTATACTGTCAATATACGAGCACGACCTTAGCGGATTCCAACCATTTTGGTCTTCTTTAATTTCCCCTTGTGATGATAAAAATTAACGAGGCTTTCTTCAGGACCTGCAAATCCATCACCTTGCACGTGACCACTCATGCGTGGGTGGGATATACACGTTTGGTTTACATCGCACTTGGCTTACACCACGCTTTCCTGATTGATGGTAGAGGAGAAAACCGTTTACAATAACGATTCAATCTTCCTGGCACAGTGACACCAAATGTCTCACTACCTAACTCAAGTGATGCATAAATCTCTCTTAAACTTCCTATACATGAGGAACGATACAGTGTGTAAACAACATGCAGTTATTTTCTCTTCTCATTGTCAGGTTTGTCCAAATCCAAACCCTCTTCAAGCTCCGGTACTGCACCGAGGTCCGCTGGAACCATCCTCAAATTTCTATGAAACTTCTCTGGCCCTAATGACAAAATAACAACCATGAAAGCGAAAACAGCGCCGCAAAAAATGCACATCACTTTTCCATAATCGAAAACACCAGGAGCAGCACCAGGAATGGGGTATTTCTCACCAAGCTGGGCTTGAATAGTAGCACTACCAGCACTGATCAAGTTACCGATTTGGTATGCCAATCCAATCAACAATGTTCTGTGTGCTTTGTTTACCAACTCCAAGGCGTAAGCTGATGACACACCCCAAGATGCGACCACAGAAGCGATCAAAGCAATATAGGCGCCCCAATTCTTGTCAGCATTGTAAAAAGATGGATAAACTAGGGCACCACAACAGATGGTCGCAATAATCGCTGATAATCGTCTTCCGAAAATCTCTGACACGTTTCCAATACACGCGCCCCCAATAAGCCCACCAACATTGGACAATGAGACTATCATAGTTCTCTTGTTAATATCAACCCCGAATTGGTTTGATAACATGGTAACATATAAATCTTGGGTTCCATGACTCATGAAATTCCAGCCACCATAAGCAATACAAAGGTAGGTGAGCAACAACCACTCAGTCTTTAATGTATGAAAAATAGTTGTGTTAAAGTACTTGTGAAGACCAGTGTTCTTGTTCTTCTCCTTAAACTTTCTCTTCTTCTCTTGCATTTCCAAGAACTCATATGATTCTGGAACAAACCACCTCCAAATAATCAAAATGACACTCAACCCACCACTAAACCAAAACAAACTTCTCCACCCTTCGCCTTCTTTGTAAGTCGGCGCAAAAACTTTATACCACACCATCGCCATGATATAGCCAATACAATAAGCTGGTGGGAACAATCCTGATAAAATACTTCTTGCACGTAATGGTTGGCTTTCCATGGCAGTCACCATACAAACAGGTAACATACTTCCCATTAAGATACCAAAGATTGCACGAACTCCAAGAAACTGCTCATAAGTTTGAACAAAGCCTGTACCAACTTCCACAAAGATAAACAATATACAAATGATAATGTAACATTTCTTTCTACCAAACTTGTCAGAGGCCAATCCAAAAATAATAGCACCAATAGCTCTAAGCATCAACACCAAAGTCACACCCCAAGAGACTTCAGCAACTGTTGAATTCAAAGTGATGGCAATTTCCGGCAAAGCGACTGAGACACAGAAAAAATCCATGGCATCCAAAACCCAACCAAACCATCCCAATCCGTAGTAGTTCCAATCTCTCAATGTCATTTCCCTTAAACCCGGAATAGGGTTTATAAGTTCATACCATCTTTGGTCCAGGTGATAAATGGGCAAGTCAAACATGGTTGTAAGTCTCGTAGCGAAATAATGTTTGATGACAGGAAGAGTCAATTCTGGTTTTTCATTGAAGATGTCATCCCCGGAATGCAGTTCCGCATCAGATGAGTAGTCTGAGATATGCTCTGCCTCCTGTTTTTGGTGTGTAGGAGTTGATGACATTGTTCATGTGGCTTCAACACGTTTTGATTGTGTGAAATGCAAATCGGAACATATTAATAGTCTCTATCGAGCTGGACAACTTTCTGAATCAAGAAAAAGCGGTTTCCGGTGATCTCCATCCCCGTAGCAAAACTTTAGTGCGTACCGTGCACTCATCTTGTGCTTTATTATAAAAAAATAATGTGGGGCGACTGTTCTTTGAAATTCGTAAGATGTTTGCAGCCAAGCCCCAATCGCAGTCCCGTGATAAAAGCCTCTGGAGCTTATTATACTTGAACAGATTATCACTACTTGCCATTACACACGATAAGCAAAAGCATTGGAGTGTACCGCCTGCTTATCTTTAATTCATCATGTTCATTCAATACATGATTGCAAAGTTTGTCATTTTCCTAAGCCAATATGTGCAGTCACAATGTGTGTGTTTGTGTGTGTACATCATTCACAATGCATCCATCTCAACAGGAACCCTAGAACTACAGCGACACCACCTTGTTCACAAGCATGTTGTACATCAAGTGGGGAAAGGATTTGCCTGGGCATTTTCGTTCCCCACGCAACTCTATTAAGAAGCTGCAACAACAAGCATGGTTGTATCATATTGATAAATCGCTCAGGTGCTTGATTAAGGTGATTTTTATTTTTTTGATCCAAGAAAAATTAAAGGACGGAGTTTTGTGGAGAAGTGAGATACAGAAATGTAACTGAAATGTTAGTATACAAAGATTCTTTGTGTGCCTACTTTGAGCTGATCGCGACCGTCGTAGTTAGGTTCTATAACCCTTGCGGCTACAAACTATCAGCTCCATTTTCTGTAGGAGACACATGTTCAAGGAGACACGCTACTTGTCGTACAGAGAACTCATCTTACAATGTTTGGCAGTATTTTGTCTTCCATCATTATTGAATACGATATGCCTTTTAAAACTTCTACAAAAAAAAGTATTCATTTCAATTAAGAGGAGTTCATGAATACTATAAATATGGGACCTATTTCCTTTTCTTAAATAATATTAGTTTATAGAGAATTTTTCAATGTATTTACTTCGTATTGTTTCACTAAATTTACGAAGCTTTGCTGGCGTTGAACAGAGGGTAGCTCTTTCTGCTACAAGGTACTTCTACGACGTTGTGATCGTTATTTCACAAACTCATTCATCTCAAATGTATCAGTTTGGTATCGTTCGACTGGATATATACATGTGATAAATTAGACGTATTTCAGATTACTGATGTAACAGTATGTGTTTAAATTTGCACTTGAAAGTAACATCCCGGAGTCTATAGAAGGAGTGCTTTTTACTGTTTTCCACTTCCTCGTTGTTTGATAATTATTAATATTCATTTGCTAATAAAATGACCTATCCCACCCGACGTATCTCAAGATCAAGTCTCGCACGAGTTGACACTCAATCCAAAACCCATCCTCGGGATTATTATTCAGTGGGTGGTAGTACTAATTCAACGAAAGAAAAGCGTGTAGTTGCTCTTAAGGTAGATAAAGTTGTATCTCAACATTCACCTACTCGCAATCATCAAACCAAGTCTCACAAGACTTTTGGAACTTTGGTTAGACCAATCAAGATTCCCCTACCTACACCACATGTTGTCGGAAATGTTACTTATTTCCTTGGATTCAGCATGAAAAGAGGGGAGACCGATAGAGTATTGGATGCAAGCTAAGGCATTCGCTTAACTAGAGTCACGCGTTGCTAATTTCCACCAGATGATGTTACTATTTTTTATTTTGGAGACTTGAAATTTTTCGTCTTTTTTATATTGGTACCCTCAAGTTGATTTTATATTTTTGTTGTGTGCTTGCATCTCTATTAAGTACTTACCGGCGTTATATCTTAGCTCACTAACCTTTTGGGCTTCTTACAGTAAGTTTGTAATATAACTATGGTTAAGTATATTAAGGATATAAAAGTTGTATATTGATATATAAGTTCATTTAATTTGTTGCGAATGTTATCATATTATATACGAACGCTTCTTGGACAAGTCGTGTACTAGAGTTTGTATCTCGTAAAGCCTTGGCTAGGCCTTATTATCTTGGCTTGAGCCAACAACAAAGTTGCATTCAATTGGGTAAATGAGTACAAGAGAAGCGATATTACTCCGGAGTCACAAATAAGAGAGATGTTATTACATAAATGCTGAATGAGTGCACTGGATATAGCTTGAAATTGATAAACTCGAAAATGAACTAAAAAATAACGATTTTTGCTTCTAAAAGATGTATTTGATCAAAGAGACCAAGTTGTTTACAGCCCAGATGAAAATAATCTTTCTGTTTGTAGAGCTTGAAAGTACCTTGGTGAATGTGTTTTGAAGAAAACTTGAATCTCTCAATGCGTCAAGCAAGATTCCCATGGTTATGATGCCGTCATTGATGAGTGAGGTAATTAACTTGACGAGGAACAGCTGACCATCACTAGTTGAGAAGAGATCATCAACAATTGATACACCCAACCCTGACTTGTTCAATGACTCACAGATTGATTCTGGGTCAGCAACGAGATTAACCAAAGTGATAACTGATGACCAGATAGATTCTTGAACACCACCGATAATTGAACCAACGATTCCCAACAAATCCAATCTCTTGACTGAAATCACCCCATTATTGTAAAGAGCCACAATGATGTCCCATAAAGCAGGAATCAACTTGTAGTTTATAAAGAATCTCATTACCACAGAAACAGCTAAGCCAGAGTTATCAGCAGCTTCCAACAAAGTAGTCAAACCAGTGTTTTTCAAGTACTCTTCAACAGCCTTGATGGTGGTTCCTTGGGAAAGAGAGTTTGTGGCCAAACCATGAACAATCTGAACACCGGTTCCCGATTTGTTTAATGCTGTGAATGCAGCGGTCAAAGCAGGGTTATCTCTTTTGGTGATGTTACCAGTGACTGCCGCAACCAACTGTTTCAAATATTGGTCCACTTCTTCCAACTCTTGCTGTGATGGCTCGTCTGCTCTCCTGACAATTGCATGATTAACCAAGTCAACCTCCCCTACTTGTGCGAAAACAAATGTGGCAAAAAATAATGACAATAAGACGAATATGTTCTTCATAAGTGATGTTGTTATTGCCGAGTAAGAAAGTTTTGCTTTTTGGATGGAACAACTCTCATAGTTATATATTCCCACCCAGATCTAGTTCAAGAAAGTTTAATTTCCATTATGCCCCAATGTGGTATGGTTAGATTCAAAAGAAATTTGAAATTGTGAATTTTTTGCAACTCTTTTTCACTCGATATGGTTTTGTGTCCTGTTTCGTAATTCAGCTTGCGTCGTATTAATCTTTAATCTCAAGGTGCATTTGGCAACAACTGACTATAAAAATCTTTACCGCTTTAGGAAATTAAATTTTTTTTTTTGGGCACTTGATTTTTGTGTAACGTTTTGCAACTTTAAAACGTAACGGCACACTGTTGAACCAAATTTCATCATTTTATTTCCAGTTGTAGAAAGTAGGGGGAGGGGAAGACCAATCACCTCGATGTTTTAGATTGCACTTGATAATTTACGAAATTGTTTAATCTTCAACGTCTATCGTTTTATTGTATATCAGCCTCTCTGGAATGAAAGTGTGACTGGACTCATTATATACAAGATGTTTGAACACTGGTGGTGACACGAGCTCCATTAGAATAGAGGTAAATAAGACTCTTTTTTATACGGGTGGGGAATTCAGTTGTGCAAGCACATATAGGATAGTTACATAACCATAAACTCTTTACCTTGTTTGGGTTATGTACTATGGTTTGAAAGTGTCAATTGCAGAAATTAAAAATTGGTTTCTGGAGTGGAGCTGTTGATGTGGCACGTTGATGGAATGATTGACAATACCCAAAAATGCCATTCATGTAAAGAGCATGTCATTGTAGTTGATCTCATTCGTTTTATTTTTTGTTTCACACATAGCTCCACAAAAGCTAGTCACTTGTTCACAATCAATTCAATTTTATGATCAGAAAAGGCTACATAATTATATATGTGAGATAAACTCCAGCCCACTGGTTTGAGCTTCACTCTTACGTTGTTTAGTTCCGCAGCTAAAAGAAGGTAAACTTGCGACAGCACTAAATTTCAGTTACTATTGATTGATAGATGTTTTTATATTGCAAATGTATTGCACATGCACATTTTGAGAACAAAAGTCATTGCTTTTGTAGACACTATAAATCAAGCACGCAAATGTTTTTCCTAATCCTAGTGGTTGCCAGATACGCAGTCGTGTGCCTAAGGAAATGACATCTATTCTCAAAACATACTTGCTTGAAGCTCCCTTTAAGGTGACGTTGAGATTAGGTAAATCCGTGTGAGAGTCAGGTTGAGCATATTACGCCTAATACCCAAAGCTACTAGTTGCGAAATGAAATCAAAAATTAAAAACTCTTTCCCAAATTGCTGAATCCATGTTATTGTAAATGCCCAATACAATCTTTTCAGTGATAGCATCAACTGCCAAGACGAGAGTGTCATTTTTCAAAGGTACCAAATTCAGGTATGATCTCACTAACTATTCTCGCAATTGTGTCATACTATTCATGACCAATCACAGTCTGTCAATTGGTTGACTGTTTAAACTTTATGATCAATCACAATAGAAACCGAACGACCACACGCATGTTTGTCAACAGCTGTCACTTTATAGTTCTTTCTCGGATTTGATATTCCGCCAGCCCCTCTTTTCGCGCTTATTACCAGTTTTGGACTTCAGAAAACTTTGATTTAAGCGTATCATGGGCTTATAGATCTAGAAAATATTAAACATAAACGAATTGATACCTCCACTCTAATCGATCTCTTTTGAGGAACATGCGTCAAAACGGAAGATGATTTCACCCTTTAGAGTTTTGCACATAAAACTCTATCGATTTCACCATTTCATCATTTCACCGAACCAACGCACACAATTCTATCAAAGTTCACAACAACTATCATGACCAAAATCGATTTCAGCACAATCAAAATCCAAAAGGGTAGATTAGTTAATACCATTCACGAGACTGCAAAGTGGGGAGCCAAAGGAATTTGGGGACCTGGACCAACTGAAACTGGAGTGTGTAGATTGTCGTTATCTGATTTGGACAAGTCAGTGCGAGATTGGTTTGTTAAGGAAACTACGGATTTGGGTTGTAAAATCAAAATTGATCAGGTGGGTAATACTTTTGCCATTTTCCCAGGAAAGAACAATGATGCATTGCCTACTGGTGTAGGCTCTCACTTGGACACTCAACCTAGTGGTGGAAGATACGATGGTGTTCTTGGAGTATTGTCAGGATTGGAAGTATTGCGAACCTTGAAAGAAAACAACATTGTCCCGAATTACCCAATTGCATTGATCAACTGGACAAACGAAGAAGGTGCTAGATTCCCTATTAGTATGGTTGCCCTGGGGGTCTGGGCAGACGCAATTCCATTGGAAACATGCTTGAATTTGGAATCTATTGACGATGAAATTCCTAAAAAGTTTGGTGACGAGTTGAAACGTATTGGTTACGCAGGAGATATTGCTGCTTCGTACAAGGAGAACCCTTTGGCATGTCATTTCGAGATCCATATTGAACAAGGGCCCATTTTGGAGCATGAGGGTAAAAAAATTGGTGTTGTAGTTGGTGGACAAGCATTTGAATGGAACTTGGTCACTGTCACCGGAAGATCGTCCCATGCTGGTACTACTCCCATGAACACTAGGTCAGACGCTTTGCTTATGACTTCCAAAATTATAATTATGGCAATCGAGACAGCTACGGCTCATGGAGGTGTTGCCACAGTTGGTACGCTTCATTTGACCCCACAATCAGTGAATGTTATTCCAAACGAAGTCAAGTTTTCGTTGGATGTGAGACATGTTGAAGATGATGTTGTTACCGAGATGATGTCTGAGATAAAGACCAAAGCTGCTGAAATTTGTGAAGCTGGTATTGGATCAAAACTTGCTAAGCCCTTGTCTGTCAAGTTTGAAAATTTGACTGTGTCTCCAGCGATCAAATTCAATCAGACCAACATCAATACTGTTAAGAAAGCTGCTTTGCTGTTGTTTGATGAAAAGGATATCAGAGAGATCACAAGCGGTGCCGGTCATGACTCTTGCTATGCTAGCAAAAGAGTACCAACCTCAATGATATTCATTCCTTCAAAGGACGGAATCTCCCACAGCCCTGAAGAGTATTCATCTCCAGAGGATGTCGACAATGGATTTCAAGTATTGTTGAGAACAGTTTTGCTATACGATGAATTAAGGGCCGAAAACGAAAAAGCTTAGGTATATATGTCATATATGAGATTCTTGAATGCACAACACATTTAAGAAGCGTGATCGCGTAGTACATAAACGAAGACAGGAACCCTTTTACTTTACAAACGAGAATTGCAACAACGCATACATAGAATTCTACAAAGTAATAATCATTAGACATATTGAAGTTAATCATTTTACTGTGGGAATAAGAAATCGCCATTGTCCAATTTGAGTTGCAAGTTGTAATCCGCTTGGAAAGCAGAATACAAGGTATCGGGGTCATTAGTGACATAAGCACTATAATAAGCTTCTTGGTCAGGGATTATTTGTTTTGGCTTAATCTTTTGGTCGACTGCATCAGCCAATAATTGTACTTGACAAGATTTGTCCATCAAAGTGAACAAATAAGCCGCTTCGTCAATAGTCAGTCCCATTGTTAATAATCCGTGGTTTTGCAAAATGACACAACGAACATCACCCGCAGCTTCTGCAATAGCTTTACCCTCGTCTTTTTCCAAAGCAACTCCACCAAATTTCTCATAAACAGCTTGATTGTTGTAGAAAACACAAACGTCTTGATTGATCATCTCCAAGGGTTTACCAAACGTTGAGTATGCTTTTCCATGGACAGAGTGTGTGTGACATGCAGCATTGACATCTGGTCTAGCTTGATGCAAAGACGAATGAATGGCAAATCCAGCAGCATTTATTGGAGCTTGATTTCCATCAGGTAAGATTTCCCCCTTTTCAGTCACATGAACCAAATCTTGAGCTCTAATCAAGCCAAAATGAACTCCCAACGGATTAATCCAAAAAGTGTTTCTGTCAATAGGGTCACGCATGGAGCAATGGCCAGCCTCACCTTCGTCATAACCTTTTCTTGCAAAGACACGGAACGTAGCGGCAGCATGCTCAAGCATATGTTTTCTTTCGGCAAACTTGTCACTAAAAGTTGGTCTTTTGTAAGGATGCTCCCCACCCATGGAGATATTATGGGAGCCTTGCGTACCAAATTTGTAACCTTTAGAAGTTTGTTTGGGTTCTGTAGTTGTAGCAGTTGGAGCCATTGCTCATTGAATATGTTGATGTTGAATCGTTCCGAAAGGCTACTAGTTTGGAGCAAAGTCATTCCAAGCATCCTTTTATATCGAACATGTTTGATTGGAGAGGGGTGAATACGCTTATCGAATTTTTTTTTGAAATAATTTGAAAGCGGGGGTGGCGGATATATTTGATGGTACAACTCCACTCAAGAAAGTTAAACTCCTCACCCAAAAATAGCCTTTCTTTGTTACAATTTTAGCCAAGCATGAGTGGTCTCCCTAGAAAAGGATCTGGTAATGAAGTAAATGAACTAACCTTCCTGATTACTTGTGTAGCTTGTTTTCAAAGCTGAAAGCAGATACTTTTCATTACAGTTAAAGGTTTTCAAGATCAAGCGACACAAGAGTGAACCCATGCGCAACGCGCTTACGAAATTCAGACCAACTCCGAAAAGGAGTTCACCTATGGGGTGATTTGTAAAACTATAATAGCACATGGTTAAAGGCTAGTTTTGTTATTAATCAGAGCTTGGTAATGTGGTCGCTTTTGCGCTCTCATAAAATATGCCGTTCTCCGCTTTTGTCCTCTGCTGCACTTTTATGGAACAACGGTGCTAAAAGAGAACATTTTAATTGATTGAAAACAATTTTCACAAAGTCCGAACAAAACAGTCCCGCCTAATCTATTCGTAAACAAAAGTCTTGCAAGCCTCGTATGCGGTAATGGAAGTTTTGGATGTATGAAGACATTTCTTTCCAGTTTGTGTCGCATTCCATGTAAAAAAGTACGCGGTTCTTTGATTTTCATTTATACATTTAAAATTTTGCACCATAACTTTGAAAACAGTTACAACTTTACTTTTTTTCCCCTCAAAAGATGGACAAGAATCAATGTATGTTTTCCAAAGCAAACGATTTGGGAGACGGCTACATTTGGAATACTGCTTTTCAATAGCGATTCTGATTTGCGGGGATGGGATTCGATCGGCTGGCATACACAGAATAGCTCCAAAAAGATTGGTGCCCTGTCAGGATTACTTTGCACAACCACAAGGACTGATAAGCCAAACTCAATTCTTCATTTATATCTCCGATCTATAATCTAAAGCAAAATCCACGCACATTATTCTGTACCACGATAAAGTGGGATATTGCTTTCTCGAATAATATACAATTGAAAATGCTGTACAAGCCGTGCATCACCCTCGATTTGCAATTCCTCGAACAGTCAATTTTTTTTCTTTTTATTATCACAACGACCATCGAAACTATCCCAGAAGGTCACTATCCGCCAAAAAATACTCAATCATTTATAATTTTGTACCTATTGGTTTACCTTTTGGTCTGCCTTTTCTCCACAAATATTTACTTTTGGGTGAGACCTTCCTTTTGTAGTGCAATTATTATTTTTTGGTTCTTATGAGCAAAATAATTCTCTGAGGACAATATGTCATTCCTACAACTCTGAGAGTTCTATTTGAACTTTGTTGTGTTGCCCTCAATTGTATTTTGAGGAGTGATGGTTTACTGGAGCTGAAATCGAAGCTCTTAAAGACAGAAGAATGAGTGAGTGATCAGAAACATCAGGTAGTGGCTCTATCTTTGGTTTAAGTGTCACCGAATTATCTCAAATAAAGACATCAAGAGATGAAACTTTAATGAAATTGTGCTCTTGAAACTCTGTAACATGATTGAGTAAAGATATGGTTGCAAGTACTGTTTAAACTTTGGAGTGCATTCACCCCACATATTTTATTTTTCATTCTTATTGAACCAAGAGGTGATTATAGTGGAGTCTGAAGTGTTCTCTTGTAAGTGGGGACCAACAATGGTGGAACGTCTTGAGTGACTGTTCTTCTAATCGACGATAGAGACTATTTATGATATCGTGTTTCCTTGTCTTTTGAGCCCAATTTGAAATAATCTTTAAACATTGTCCCTAATGTCACCAACCTTTGCAAATATAAAGCCCAAAATTGAACACATCTCAGATTGCTCATCTGACGCAGAACTGCACTCAGAGAATGACATTTTCAATGAGAAACCTACATTGACGCTCCCCGTTATCAAGCGCTATTTTACTACAAGATTTACGACCTTGTTTGATTTGCCAGTCAACGACCAAGATTCTAGATGGTATGAACTTTTGAACCCTATTCCTGCATTAAGGGAAATGACATGGAGAGATTGGAACTACTACGGATTGGGATGGTTTGGTTGGATTTTGGATGCCATGGATTTCTTTTGCGTTTCTGTTGCTTTACCGGAAATCGCCGTCACTTTGAATTCAAGTGTTGCTGACATTACTTGGGGTGTGACTTTGGTATTGATGCTAAGAGCTGTTGGAGCAGTTTCCTTCGGGTTAGCTTCTGACATTTTTGGTAGAAAAAAGTGCTACATTGTCATTTGTATATTATTTATTTTCGTTGAAGTTGGTACAGGCTTTGTCCAAACTTATGCTCAATTTCTTGGTATTCGCGCTGTATTTGGTATCTTAATGGGAAGTATGTTACCAGTTTGTATGGTGACTGCAATGGAGGGACAACCAGTACGTGCAAGAAGCATTTTATCGGGTTGGTTTACGCAAGCCTATTGTATTGGTTATATATTGGCTATGGTATTTTACAAGGTGTTTGAGCCGACTTACAAAGAAGGGGAAGGGTGGAGAAGTTTGTTTTGGTTTAGTGGTGGATTGAGTGTCATTTTGATTGTATGGAGATTGTTGGTTCCGGAATCAAATGAGTTCTTGGAAATGCAAGAGAAGAAGAGAAAGTTCAAGGAGAAGAACCAGAGCACCGGGCTTCATAAACTCTTCAACACAACAATAGTGCACACTTTGAAAACTGAGTGGTTGTTGTTTATTTATCTTTGTATTGCGTACGCTGGTTGGAACTTTACTAGCCATGGTACTCAAGATTTGTATGTCACGATGTTGTCCAACCAATATGGGGTTGAGATAGGTCATAGAACCATGATTGTAGCATTGTCAAACGTTGGTGGAATTCTCGGTGGATTCTTTGTGGGTGGTGTTTCAGAGGTTTTCGGAAGAAGATTGTCTGCCATCATTGCGACCATTTGTTGTGGTGCCCTAGTTTATCCATCTTTTTACAATGCTGACAAAAATTGGGGCGCCTATGTTGTTTTAATTGGTTTCGTTATGGCATCTTGGGGAGTGTCATCAGCTTACGCCTTGGAGTTGGTAAACAAAGCACACAGAACATTGTTGATTGGATTGGCATACCAAATCGGTAACTTGATCAGTGCTGGTAGTGCTACTATTCAAGCCCAGCTTGGTGAGAAATACCCCATTCCTGGTGCTGCTCCTGGTGTGTACAATTATGGGAAAGTGATGTGTATTTTTTGTGGCGCTGTTTTCGCTTTCGTGGTTTTTATATTGGCATTAGGGCCAGAGAAGTTTCATAGAAACTTGAGAATGGCTCCTGTAAAGCTTGGTGCAGTAACGGAACTCGAGAAAAGTTTGGATTTGGACAAACCTGGTAATGAGAGTAAAAAGTAAATACTTGGGGTAGATGCTAACTTTTATTCTGTTGGTCTTATTCTGTAGTGTGGTGTTTTTCCGTGTTGAGTTGCAGTGATGCACCAAACAGTAACACAACCTTTCGCTACAATCTCTTCAATCCTAAAAGCTCGGCATCTAACAACGATATTATACTTTATCAGTGATAATCTTTATTTAATCAATTTTCGCGCCCTATGCTCTTTGATAAAATCCGAAGCAATCGGAATTACGCCCCGATTCGGAAAGTGGGAAAAAAATCGCAGCAAAAAGCAATTTTTTAATTGTGAAAGGCATCAAGTCGGGATTATTTTTCTTCTCTTTGTGTTTGACGGAATTAGTAATGAGTAATAAGGCTTTTACGTACTGGATGAAAACTTTACAAACTTTTGAACGCAAAGACAGCAAGGGGAGAGAAGATAGGGTAGTTTTGTTCATTTCTTTGTCTTTCTTTTTCACACCCTTGATCTGATGTGTTACCAAAGATAGAGGATTCTCCATCTTGATACATATTCCACATATCTATGTCATGAGTAACCCAACGATAACAGAACAACTTGAGGGCTTCCCTATTTTCCAGATGGTGATAGTAGGGCTACTTCGATTATCAGAACCAATCGCTTTCGCAAGTTATTTGAGCTACATTTTCTTTATGATTAAAAGCTTCAAGATTGCCAAAACCGATGCTGATGTTTCTCGATTCAGTGGATACTTGGCGTCAGGATTTGCTTTCAGTCAATTTTTGAGCTCTGTGAAATGGGGTAAAGCGTCTGACAAGTATGGAAGGAAACCAATCATACTATTGGGCTGTTTCGGGACTGCCATTTCCATGATTGTGTTTGGATTCAGCACCAACTTTTACATGGCATTTTTCGCGAGAGTTATGATGGGACTATTGAATGGAAATGTTTCCATAATGAGAACCACTGTGGGAGAAATAGCTATTGAGAAGAGACATCAAGGAATTGCATTTTCGAACTTGAGCTTGTTGTGGAGTCTTGGAAAATGTATTGGTGCTTACCTTGCTGGGAAATTGACTGATGTCGATCATTTCAGAAATTATAGACGTGATAGCAAGGAAGGCTTACATAATTCAGACTCTCTATTTGATAGATTCCCATTCGCTTTTTCCAACATTGTTATTTCATCATTGATTTTATGCTTTATGGTCTGTGGGTGGTTATTTTTAGAGGAAACAAATGATAGAGTAAGACATAGGCGGGATCGAGGTTTGGAGGTCGGTGATGCAATTCGCAGACTATTGGGATTTGAAATACCCGATCGACCATGGAGAAGAGGAAAGTCGGAAGATAGCGAGTTCCTAATTCACGACAATTCATTGCCGGAGGAATTCGATGATGATGATGATGACACCGAGATGTATGAGCTACAACTGTTAACATCAAATGAGGAGAATACGACTAAGCAAGGGACTGATATTGCTCTTTTCACGCGGCCAATAATCTATCGCATCTTTTGCAACTTTCTATTGTCCTTTTGTAATGTTATCTACACTGAATTTCTTCCAATATTGTTGTCAAAAACTGTGGACGTTGACTCGTTGAGATTTCCAATCCACAGTCGAGGCGGGTTTGGGTACAGTACAGAATCAGTTGGTAAACTTCTTTCCATTACCGGAATTTCAGGAGTTGTTCTTGTCAGTTTGTTGTTCCCCATCATCAACAAATATCTTTCCCTTTTAACAGCGTTTCGAACAGGAGTTGGATTTGTCCCAATCATTTCATTCAGCTTGCCATTAATCATTTTCACAATTCCAGAATACAACCCGATGTTTCATCTGCATGCGACGACAACTGCTTTACTATATTTAAATACTTTCTTCTCCTCGTTTGTTGGGTCAATTTCATTTCTGCAAATGACACTTTTGATCCACCGTGCATCACCAAAACAACACCGGGCTGTAATCAATGGCTATACAATATCATTCACTGCATTTGCACGTTTTCTATCTCCTCTCATTTGGGGATGGATCATGTCGCTATGTGACAAGAATGGAGTCGGTGTCATTGCTTGGTGGTTACTTGGGGCAATCTACTTAATTGTGTTTTTGTTCACATTCCTTCTAAGCGAAGCTGATGAACAAGACGTTTAGATGTAGAATAACAAATGGTTCGTTAAAGTGATTCCATCAACGAATTTGGAAAAGAAAACATTATGGTTCAATTTGACGACATAATTACTGAGGGGCTATCTCTTTTTTTTTTTTTAGTCGCATAAAAAAGGATCAGCGCATTTTTAGGCTGCAAAAATTCATGCATAATCAAAGCTAAAAAATACCCTAGATTTCCAATTTTGGCAAAGATCTACAGCGTCACCTGCAGGGAAACGCCCTTAATTACCTTTTAATTGCATCATGAGAGGTAACAGAGCCAGATTGAGTAAAAATGTTGCAAACATTATACAAGGCTATAATTCGAGGTTACAGTACTAGAAAAGGACAACATCACATTTACAGATTTTGTACTGGAGGGGAATATATAATGTTGAGACTATCCCACAAATGCATTTTTACGTCCATAATAAACAACCAAAACGTCACCAATGAAGAACCTTTTCATCTTATTGCCATTTTTCATTGTTACATTTGTGCTTGCCCAAATAGGAGAAGTCACTCTGATTACCCATGTCATTGCCAAACGAGCACACGAACCAACTCATGAAGAGTTGGAAGAAGTAGATCAATATTTGAAACAGTTGGTTGCTGTAGCTAATGGTGGTCTTGCTAAAAGGGATAACTTTTTACTAACCGCTGCTTTCAGATCATTGAACAAATCAGGTACAGGAGTTCACATTATACACACCCTTGCCACGAGCTCGCTTTCACAGGGGCTCACGATTAAAGTTGTTGAGGAGTATGTGAAAAACACTGGTTTGACGAAATTGATGGAGGCTGCAGACGAGTCTGGGTTGGCGGTGTCTGTGGTAATGAGATTCTTTATAAACTACAAGTTGATTCCTGCTTTATGGGACATCATTGTGGCTCTTTACAACAATGGGGTGATTTCAATAAAAAGGCTAGATATATTAGGAGCTATTGGCTCAATCATTGGTGGCATTGAAGAATCTATCTGGTCATCAGTTATGACTTTGGTCAATCTCGTTGCTGGCCCAGAATCGGTATGTGAGTCGTTGAATATATCAGGGTTGGGTGTATCTGTGGTTGATGATCTATTTTCAACTAGCGATGGTCAGCTGTTCCTCATCAAGTTGATAACCGAACTCATCAATGATGGAGTTGTCACCATGGGTATTATGCTTGACGCATTGAGAGATTCAAGTTTTCTTCAAAACACATTCACCAAGGTACTTTCAAGCTCTACAAACAGAAAGATTATTTTTATCTGGGCTGTAAACAACTTGGTCTCTTTGATCAAATACATTTTTTAGTAAGAGACACGTAAATTTCAAAGTTCATCAATTTCAAGCTATATCCAGTATACGCAATCAACTCTCTAATGTAATCACATCGAACTTCTTCAATGCTTCTTGCAAGCTGAAGTTTGCCTCTGCTTGGTGCCATCTCTCATGCAATCTTCCATGCAACAACACCAACTTTGGTTCCTCAGTATTGGTATCATTAACCACCTTTCTTCCAAATAAGCTGGACTTCATTTTGTTCCAAGCAGCAAAATCAATCTTTTCCCATTCATCAGGTTTGTTATAACCCAAGCGTTTCAACTTTGGCGATCGTAATGGCTCAGGATCCAAAATTGCTGACTCTTTGGGCTTGCTAAAGTAGATCAACACCAATCTTCTATAATTTTTTTGATCATCTGGAGGAGATACAACTCTGTGAATTGACGACTTGAAATATCCACCAGTAATAAATTCCATAGCATCGCCAATATTGACAATCAATCCATTTGGTGTATGACCTACGTAGTTCCACTCACCAGTATAGTAATCACGAATTTGCAATGACAAGATGGGTTGCGAGGTGATAAATGTAAATCCACCACTATCCGAGTGTCCCCTCAACCAAGTATTCTCCACCTTCTTTTGATCCTCTGGGGGCATTGCATCGTAGAGCATGAACCTTCCGGCACCTCCGCCAGATCCGTCCAAGTCTCCATCTTGAACTGAGTAGAAGTTTTCATAGATGAATCCCTCAGGGAGTTCTAACACCAAATCTGTTAAATCACAAAGTTTTCTCAAGGTGTCAGTATGCAAAAACCGATAGAACTCCGCAATTTCTAAGAGATGATCCTTTGCCACTTCCGGATAGTGATTGACTTCCGTGTCAAAAAACCTTGAATGGTTCATGTGATTGAAATTATAGTGGGTGATTGAATCTTCAACACCGTTTCTCATGGACCAATAGCCCTTTGGTTTATACCCAGAACCTCTTTCAGCCCCAATAGATCTAGATCTATCCTCAAGATCAGACTTGAGAGCTCCGGCTAGGTACCTCTTTTGTTCTTCTACTGGTACCCCCAATAACGATTGAGCCACAGATTTGAGGTGCTCTAACTTTTCTGCTTCAAATCCATGGTTAATCACAGAAATAAACCCATATGTCGACAATGATTTCTCAATCTTGTCAGCTAATCCCTTCCTTGTGGAAAGATTTTCGGGACCCTCTTTGTACAATGATAAATCAATCGACTCCAACTCAATCGGTTTCTCGTCTGAAGTAGACAAGGGCGCTTCGACAAATGGTCTTAGTGTATAGTTACTTGTTTTTGATGGCATCGTTTGGGGTACAAGCTCATGAGTAGTGATCACAAAGTTGTCACCTTAGGCAACTTATATATGCCATTGAATTTCAGGGGAGATTCGGTCAAATCATTCCGTAGCCGAAAGTGTGGTGTCAATTGTGGTTATTTATATTGTGTGATTATGACTCCAAATTTGGAAATGAATAAACTGTGGCTACGACATTTACACAAAACGCTGAAGATCACTAAATAAAACTAGACATTCTATTACTCTACTTACCCTTCCTTAGCAAACTTCTCCTTCAAAGTCTTTTCCAATTTAGCTTCAAACTCCTCCCGACTTTCCCCCTCTCTCCATCTTAAATTGAAAGCAGGATGGTCAGGTTTCAAAAAAGTAGGATCCGCTCTATCAATTCCATACAAATTCTCCCTAAACGTCAACCCTTCTTTTGGATAATCCTGCCAAACCAATCCTCGTCTTTGCAACTCTGGAATCAACAACTCAACAATGTCTTCAAATGAGCCTGGTGTAATTGCATAGGTGAAGTTGAACCCATCGACACCAGCTACATCAACCCAATTTTCAATTTCATCAGCTACATCAGTTGGAGATCCAATAAACAAGACACCTGACCCACCAAGGGAAAGTTTATCAGCAATGTATCCTCTAGTCTTCTTGATGTTGTGTGGGTCGCCAGGGAATGGTTTGATCATCATTTCAGCAAAACTACGCACTGCGTTACTCTCCACTTGGTCCAATTCTTGATCCCAGTCATATTTTCCAAGATCAACCCCCGTCCATCCACCAAAGAGTGCTTGTGCTCCTTCAACATCAGCGTATTGTTTGTAATCATTAAACTTTTCCACAGCTTCTTCGTATGTGGGTGCAACGATTACAGTGACTAGCTGAACTTTTTTGACATCTTCTGGGTTTCGTCCATGCTTCTTGATTAGTGCATTGAGTTTATCAATTTTTGATTTCAAACCTTCGGGGGTGTTTCCGTTGATAAAAACAGCTTCCGCGTTTTTTGCTGCATATTCCAAACCTTTCGAACTTGCCCCAGCTTGTAAGATTACCGGCAATCGTTGGTAAGGGTTTGGCTCGCTAATGAATGGACCAGGCACTTTGAAGTGTTTACCCTCGTAGTTGATTTCTCTAATCCTCTCGGGATCCGAAAATACCCCCTTTTTGGTGTCCAATCTAACAGCATCATCAGCCCACGATGACAAGAAAAGTTGGTAAATCACCTCCAAATATTCTTCAGCCTTCTCGTATCTTTCATCATGTGGGGGCAAGGGTTCCCCATTCAACAAGTTCCTACTTGCAGTATCCAAATACGACGAAACAATATTCCATCCTACACGTCCCTTTGTCAAATGATCTAATGTAGCTAATCGTCTAGCAAAATGGTATGGGGCTTCACTAATAGTGCTTGCAGTAACGGCAAACGACAAGTTCTTTGTCACTGCAGCCATTGCAGGAATTACGGCACTTGGTTCATTGATTGGCCATTGAGCTCCTGCTTTTGCAGCTGCTGCAAGGTTTCTTGGTCCATTGTAAACATCATACGGACCCAAAACATCAGCAATAAACAATGCATTGAATTTACCCTTTTCTAACAACTTGGCAAGGTTCACCCAATACTCAATTGTATTGTAATCTCTTGATTTGTCTTTTGGATGTTTCCATTGACCAGGTGATTGCAAACCTGGTGTCGCCATGTCAAACGCATTGACAATGATTGGTTTCCTCTCCTTCTTTTGCCTTTTGGTCGTCATTTTCCTAGTATGTCGTTAAGGAAATGTATTTACAAACTGTTTAGATCCAAGGGAACTTTGGGGTTGATACTTAAGGGTTAATCATACTTCTTGGAAAAAACTGTGGCTCTCAAGGAAAAACCACATCAAACGCAAAATCACGCAAATGGTTTTGACATACTAGAAACAATAAACCCCCTTTTGATTCCCCCCTTGATATTCAATAAAAAGATTGATAGCCGAACCGCACTGTTGGGGTTAGGTCGTTGTGGTCAAGTTGATTGGCTACGTAATAACATCGACAGAGTGGGCATGCCGTGTAATCTGTCTGTTGATAAAGATAATTGAAGTTGCTCGTTAAAATGGATCTGGTTACTTGAAGATGGGTAAATTTGCTTTCTTGAATATCAGTGTGGCATTGCTTGTGGATTATTTCAAGTCCGAGCCGATGTTGAACTGGACTCAACTTCCACAGATATTACTAAATTTCGCATGAAAATTGAATTGTGGTGAACTAATTATTTTTTTGGCAACCAACACAATAGAAGTCACAAAGTGATGTCAACAAGGTACGCTATAACACCACCAATGTGGATAAAATGAAATTGCCTCACTTTCTAACAGTGCCAGACCCTCAACATTACGTCAATTAGTTCGAAACTCTCAAGAGTTTGCCAATTGTTTGAACCCATTACTCGAAGAGTCTCTACCGGTTGTGCTGCCAAACACCAAAGTCAAAACATTATATCTCTCCTCATTCTTGGTGAACTACCCAATTGGACAAGAGAGTCCCTCAAATGTAGCTGGAGAGAATGATTCAAAGCCAAACTCTTTGAAATCTAAACGAAGATTATCTACTACTCGAATACCAAACAAGAGGGCTAAATTTACTTCAGCGGTTAACAACAACACGGACGAAAATGTAAGTTCTTCAAAAGAGAACAACAACCCCACGGAGGTTTATTTGAGTTATAATGACTCAAATACTCCAAAGCATATTGGCAAATTCTTCAATGTTATGGTTAATAATCGATTAAAACGTCAATGTAAATATTGCCACTTGCAGTATGCTGATTTGAAAGGGTTTAATCGACATTACGAAAAGAAGCATGCGAGACGATAATGAGCGCATGTGGTTCCTATACATAACCATTCACAATAGGAGTGAATACTCTATCTATTCTATAACGCTTTACTGTTGGATGCTTTATAGGTTGACAAAATTGCATATACTATTGTAAGGTAGTCGGCTCCAGCTCTTCATTCTAAACGTTGTCAAGTAAACTCTCCACTAGGTCGTTCGATCATGGTGTGTTTTGACTTCTCAAGGGCGGGCCATTAAGATACACGGCACTGGTTTCGCGCGTAGTTGGTGAATCTTACGTAATCGCTTAAACACAAAATATAATTGGGCGCGGTCTTTTTCTTTGTCGGAGGCGGATGTTAAAGTGAAACCTCACTCGTTTCACCTGTCACCCAAAACGTAGCAATGTCCGTAATTCACCCACTTTTTGAACTCGTGTCGAGATATTTCTGATGACTTCAAGTTTGAAAAGTCTATTACAATCTCTAGCAAAACCCCAACATTTCGAGCCGTTTGTATGAGCGTGAAAGTGCAAGGCTTTCCATTATCATTGGGTTTTTTCTTTAATAAATCCGCTTCATTATTTTCCTTTGGTTTTGTGTTGACGGAAATGGGGTTATCGGTGGAATTTCCGAATCAGGTATAGTTAAAACCGTTCGTTACACCAAAATTGCTACATTTGACACTACTATGAGAGAGGTTGCTCTATGCTTGTACAGAAACTTGAAAAGAAGGATCTTATTAGGTCGTATGGTTAACATTACTAACACTGTACTTTGTTCTACTTCCCCGTAACTCTTTCTCAAACGTCTTGGTGTTCTTGGGTTTGCTATAATTGCATGACTAATATAAAATTAACATACAACATACAAACAAACGAACAGCGAAAAGAAGAAATATTGCATGAAAGGAATCTTTAGCAAGAGCAAAAGAGTGGCTAGATCAGCTCAAGCCTTATCATTAGCCGTACCATACCGAATCAATGATGTAGAGAGGTGAGTGCGTGTGTGTTTGCGTGCCGCACTGGCATCTAGCCCAGTTAGGGTTTAATTCCGTTGTAGTAACAATATGCAGTTAATAACATAGCACAATGTCGTGCGCATTAAGGTTTTAAGAGGATTAGTATTATTTTTTTTCACATCACAATACTAATTCAAATACAAATCAAGAGGCTTTTGATATTACTTTCAGGAATTTCATCAACCACTTGTATATATATTGATACGAAGTTTTCAGTCACTTTGAATTTGCCACTTCATTTCATCCACCTAGATTTTTAAAAGTACATCTGTTTTATTTATTCATTTATACTTTGCATAGACACATATCCATCACCACAATTTCATGTCATCGCCATCTGCATTAGAATCAAACCAACTACTGTTGGAACGACAAAAGAGACTCTTGAGTTTCCTAATGTCCAGGAAGGTACCGCCTGTCCCTACACAAGAAGAAAGAAAACCATACCCTGGTTCCACGGCTAATTTCGTTAAGCAAATTTTCTTTTGGTGGCTATCACCAGTAATGAAGACTGGGTATCAAAGGACTTTACAACCAGATGATTTATTTTATTTAACTGATGATATAAAAGTACAAAAAATGGCTGATGATTTTTACAGGTATATGACCCAGGACATTGATCGTGCTAGACAAAAGCATATTGCTGAAAAGTGTGCCGAGCGAAATGAAACACCAGAAACGACCTCTGTCGATCCAGAAGAAGATTTGAAGGATTTCCAGTTGAGTAAGTTTTTAACAGTATGGGCGTTGGCGAAAACTTTTAAATGGCAATATACTTGGGCTTGTGTGTGTTTAGCATTGAGTAATGCGGGTCAAACGACCATGCCATTATTAAGTAAAAAATTGATTAAATACGTTGAGTTGAAAGCATATGGTTCTGAACCAGGAATTGGAAAGGGACTTGGGTATTCTTTTGGAACAACGGCAATGGTTTTCATTGTTGGGGTATTGATCAATCATTTTTTTTACCGGTCAATGATTACTGGTGCACAAGCCAAAGCTGTTTTAACAAAAGCACTTTTGGATAAGTCATTCAAGCTTAGTGCTGAAGCCAAACACAAATACTCTGTTGGTAAGATTACTTCAATGTTGGGGACAGATTTATCAAGAATAGATTTCGCATTGGGGTTCCAACCATTTCTTATTGTATTTCCCATTCCAATTGGAATTGCTATCGCCATATTGGTTGTCAATATTGGACCTGCTTCATTGGTTGGTGTTGGGATCCTACTTGTGTTTATGATTGGTATTGCTTTTTCTACGGGGAAATTGTTTGCATACAGAAAGAAGGCCAATAAATTCACCGATTCAAGGGTAAATTACATGAAGGAGGCTTTAAATAATCTTAAAGTCATCAAGTTTTATTCATGGGAACCACCATATCATAAGAATATTTCAGATATTAGAAAGAAAGAAATGAAGATCATCTATCGTATGCAAGTGCTTAGAAATATTGTCACCTCATTTGCCATGTCCTTGACGTTGTTTGCATCCATGACAGCATTCTTGGTGCTTTATGCTATTGCCGATGGTAGAAGGGATCCAGCGTCAATTTTTTCATCACTTTCACTTTACAACACCTTGACACAACAAGTGTTCTTGTTACCAATGGCTTTAGCCACTGGAGCTGATGCATTTATGGGTATTTCACGAGTTGGTGATTTCATGTCTCAAAGTGAAATTGACCCAAAAGAGAATGCCATTGAAGCCCCACCTGATGTTGAAGAATGGATGGATAAGGAATCCTTATCGATTGATGTCGAAAATGCTTCATTTGAGTGGGAAGTGTTTGAAGATGAGGATGAAAGTGATGGCAAAAAACCAAAGAAGAAGAAGAACGATGGAAAGAAGAGAAAATCAGAAGAGAGCATCACTTTGGACGTACAAAATAGTGAATTGTCATCTTCCAAAGACCTTGAGGGTAGTTCATCCACTGACGTTTCTTCAGAAGAGGATGCACATTTTGAAGGTTTGCATAATATAGATTTCAAAATCAAGAAAGGTGAGTTTGTTGTTATAACTGGTTTAATCGGGTCAGGTAAATCATCATTACTATCAGCCATGTCTGGGTTTATGAAACGTACCAGCGGATCTGTCAATGTCAATGGGTCATTGTTACTTTGTGGATACCCCTGGGTACAAAACTCAACTGTCAAGGAAAACATCATTTTTGGCTCTGAGTTTGACGAAGAAAGGTACAAACGAGTAATTTATGCATGTTCTTTGGAGGCAGATCTAGAGTTGTTGCCTGCTGGTGATAGGACCGAGATTGGGGAGCGTGGTATCACTTTATCTGGTGGTCAAAAGGCTAGAATCAACCTTGCTCGTGCTGTTTATGCAGACAAGGATATAATCCTCTTGGACGATGTGTTGAGTGCTGTCGATGCTCGTGTGGGTAAACATATTATGAACAATTGTCTTTTGGACTTGTTGAAAGAAAAGACTAGAGTATTGGCGACGCATCAATTGTCATTGATTGGTTCTGCGGATCGGGTCATTTTCCTAAATGGAGACGGTACTATTGATGTGGGGAAGTTTGAAGAATTAAAAGAAAAAAACCCTGGGTTTGGTAAATTGATGGCTTACAATAGTGAATCCAAAGAGGAAGAGAATGAAGAAGATTTGGAAGAATATGCTGAAGAAGAGTTAATTGAGGAGGACAAGCGTAACATTGAACGTCAACTAACTCGTCGTTCTACGCGAACAGTCACCACCGTAGGGGCATTCCCTGAAGATGTTGAGGATGATGCTGATGATGAAGAGGGTCGTCATCATGAGTACAACTTGGACGAAGAAGCTGATGGTAAATTGATTGGTGATGAAGAACGTGCTGTTAATGCCATTAGTACCAAAATTTATGCCAAATATTTTGAACTAGGATCGGGTAAATTCACACCGTGGGCAATGCTTCCAACTTTACTTTTATTTATTGTTTTGGCTACATTCAGTCAAATTTTCACAAACACTTGGTTATCATTTTGGACAGAGTACAAGTTTAATAGACCAAACAAGTTTTACATTGGAATTTACATTATGTTTACTTTTTTGTCATTTATCTTGTTAACGTGTGAATTCATCATATTGGTTTACATCACCAATACCGCCTCAGTTCAAATGAATGTTCTTGCTGTTCAAAAAGTGTTGCATGCACCAATGTCATTCATGGATACTACACCAATGGGTCGTATTTTGAACCGTTTCACCAAGGATACCGATGTTTTGGATAATGAAATTGGTGATCAGTTGAGATTTTTCTTGTTTGTGTTTGCCAATATTGTTGGGGTGATTATATTGTGTATCATTTATTTGCCATGGTTTGCTATTGCTGTTCCGTTTTTGGGTATGTTGTTTGTTTCCATTGCTAATTACTACCAAGCATCTGCTCGTGAAATTAAGCGTTTAGAAGCAGTACAGAGATCATTGGTGTACAATAATTTCAATGAAACCTTGACTGGTATGGCAACAATCAAAGCATATAAAGCCACACAGCGATTTATCGACAAGAATAATTACTTGATTGATCGAATGAATGAGGCATACTACATCACGATTGCCAATCAACGTTGGTTGGCTATTCATATGGACTTTGTTGCTACGTTGTTTGCGTTGTTGATTGCATTGCTATGTGTCAATCGTGTATTTGATGTTAGTGCTAGTGCCGTTGGTTTAATTTTGTCGTATGTTTTGCAAATTGCTGGTCAATTATCTATGCTTATTAGAACATTTACTCAAGTGGAGAATGAAATGAATTCAGCTGAAAGATTGAATTCATATGCAACAAACTTGCCAGTAGAAGCACCATACATTATCACAGAGAACACCCCACCACCAAATTGGCCCAGTGAAGGAAGCATCACGTTTGAACATGCATCGTTAGCTTATAGACCAGGTTTGCCATTGGTTTTGAAGGATTTGAATTTCACGATCAATTCAATTGAAAAGATTGGTATATGTGGTAGAACTGGTGCAGGTAAATCATCAATCATGACTGCATTGTACAGGTTATCTGAATTGGACTCAGGAAAGATTGAGATTGACGGGATTGACATATCCAAGCTAGGGTTGAAAGATTTGCGATCGAAATTGTCAATCATCCCACAAGATCCAGTTTTATTTAGAGGTACAATCAGAACCAACTTGGATCCATTTAATGAGCATGACGACAATAAATTATGGGATGCTTTAAGAAGAACAGGGTTAATTGAAGAGTCAAGATTGGAATCTGTCAAGAAGCAAACAAAAGCTAGTGCTAAAACAACGGCAGCATCCACCACCGGAAGATCAAACGAAAAGAATGCAGAAAAAAAACCGGCTACCGCTACTACTACAACTACTCCCGATTCATTAGCGTTGCACAAATTTCACTTGGATCAAGCAGTAGAAGATGAAGGTTCGAACTTCTCACTTGGTGAACGACAATTGATTGCATTTGCTCGTGCATTGGTGCGTGATTCCAAGATTCTTATATTGGATGAAGCTACATCATCAGTTGATTATGAGACCGATTCCAAGATTCAAGAAACAATCATCCGCGAGTTTAAAGATTGTACCATTTTGTGTATTGCTCATCGATTGAAGACGATTATCAACTATGATCGAATCTTGGTGTTGGATAAAGGTGAAGTTAAGGAATTTGATACACCTTGGAATTTGTTTAATTCAAAGGGAAGTATTTTCCAACAAATGTGTGAGCGGTCAAATGTTACCGAGCAAGATTTTTCAAACTCGACCAAGTTCTAAAGTAAATACTAGGAGGTCTTTTTAATACGTATATCTTATTTATCTTCGCCTTGAATCTCTGCAGTGGATCGAATAGGAGAGGCTATTGTTTCTAGTGGTCGAATTTGGCGTGAGCCAAATTTTCATCGGCATGGCTTAACTCCGCGTTCGAGTGGCTTTGCTCTAAGCCGAAGGACACACATAAAAAGCGAGAGATGATCTTTTGAGAAGTTTTCCACTCTTTGCATTTAGCGGCTCTTCACCCGCTATCTCAACCCTCGTGTAACTTTGTAAAAATGCCGTGTAGATGCTTCTACACTTCTATTAATAGCGCTTTTGGATGGCAGTAGCACAAAAACTCCGTCATCATAATTATAATAGACGTCATAAATTTACAATTAAACCGTGAAGGCTGTGCAAAGCGCAAAAAAGAGAGGGTTCTAGGACTCGATTTGCTAAAAAAAGAAGCTGTAGCTATACTCTGATTATATATATAAATATTACTTGATAACTTCTTATAGCAAAAGATGCTCCACAACATAACTACTGGAATAGTGCGTGTCATTCACATTTAGTGTAAACTAATTTTGTGGCTCTTTATATCCGTGCAACTTGGAATTTCATCCCTCTCGACAACAAGAAAATTTAAAGATATTAAACCCTGATTCAAGAAACTTCCCCTTTAGACCATCCCACATTAATTGCTTAATATCCCAATAGAATACACTGTATGAGCACAGCAGTTAAAAAGTCAGACCCTCAAGCCGAGGGTAGTCACCTCAAAAACTTTGTTAACAAAATCATTGGTCAACCAGCTTCCTACTCCCATAAACAAAATTACACATTTGGCAAGACTTTAGGTGCTGGATCGTTTGGAATAGTGAGGTATGCTAGAAACAACGTCACTGGTGAAGATGTAGCAATGAAGATAATTTTGAAAAAGGCACTTAAAGGCAATGAAGCAATGGTGTTGGAGGAGATTAAATTGCTTGAGGAATTGCACAATCCACACATTGTTGGGTTTAGAGATTGGTTCGAAAGTAAGGACAAATTCTACATTGCTACCCAATTGGCTACTGGTGGTGAATTGTTCGATCGAATAGTTCAACAGGGGAGATTTACTGAACATGACGCATCATTGGTTATAATCCAAATGTTGGAAGCAATTCAATACTTGCATGAACGTGATATTGTTCATCGTGATATCAAACCAGAGAATGTATTGTACTTGACACCCGAGTCAGACAGTCAAATCGTGTTGGCTGATTTTGGAATTGCCAAACGATTGCAAAACTCAAGTGAGAAATTAATGTCATCGGCAGGGTCATTTGGATATGCAGCACCAGAAGTCATATTAGGAACTGGGCATGGTAAGCCATGTGATATTTGGTCCTTGGGGGTTGTAACTTACACCATTCTCTGTGGTTATTCGCCATTTAGATCAGAGAATGTTACGGATTTTATCAATGAGGTGAAACACAATAATGCAGTTATTTTCCATGCAGATTATTGGAGAGATGTCTCGAAAGATGCTCGTAGATTTATCATTAAAGCGTTGCAGTATAATCCTGACAACAGACCCACAGCTACTGAATTATTGAATGACCCATGGATCGTGTCTATTGCCAAGAAACACACCGATGCTGATTTACTACCACAATTGAAGGAACGTTTCGATGCCAAGGCCAAATTCAGACAAGCTATCGAGCTTGTTAAGTTGCACAATAGGATCAACAAATTGAAGGAAATGCAAACTGAGGAAGATGATGATCCAACCGAGATTAATATGTTCAATGCTAATGGGGATTTACTGACAAGTCTGACTAAAAAAGCCGATGGAGATAATGATTCTATTCAAGGCTCAGCTTTAAGTAACTGGCAAAAGTTTAATGACTCGTTGAAATCTGCAGAAGGTGATGCTGATCGATCGAAAGTCTCGTTGTCTGATACAACACCCAAGCTGAAGGAAAATGCACCCAAGGCCACTGCAGTAGGCGATGCATTTGTGCAATTGGTTCATGCCGCTTCAAAGAACAAAGATAGGGTAGAAAGTTATAAGGAGAAAGAGTAATAATGTGTAGTGTATAACGTTCAATTTTGTATTGTGAAAAGCTGTAATTGATCCATTGTCGAGGCTCGTGGTTGCGCAGTGGATTACTGGACATAGCATTGTTCGTTCATGCTGGCTATCACAGTGATCACTGGGAAGTTTCGTTCACGCATAAGATCCCATGAGTGAACGAAAAAGAATAAAGAACATTGAAAATGAAAATGAAAAAAAAAAAAAAAAAAAAAAAAATTCGAATCACTGGCACCACTACTAAGCATCACGGTCGGACCTACAGTTGATGCTCCCTGTTACAAAACATTTGAATACGTGAATGAATGGGAATACTTCGATCAGCAAATATGCTCCACCTTTATTCCTCGAGGTCGAGGATAAGACCGAGGAGGCGTTGACAAAGTTTCATAATTTGCAAATATCGACTTACCAGCTGAAACTGATTGCAGCACCTTCCAGCAACAAACGAGCAGAGTATATGACATGTGATTGTGAAGAAGAGTGGGATGGAGAGCAGGAAATGAACTTGGCATGTGGTGAAGACTCCAACTGTATAAATAGACTTACATCAGTTGAATGTACTAATCGGCATTGTTTGTGTGGTGATGATTGTCAAAATCAACGTTTTCAAAAACGACAATATGCAGATGTATCAGTTTTCCAAACTGAACTCAAGGGATACGGTCTAAAAGCCAACAAACCCATTTCGGAAGGGCAGTTCATATATGAATACATTGGAGAAGTGATTGATGAAGGAGCATTTCGTCAACGAATGATTGAATACGATATGAAAAACTACAAGCATTTTTATTTCATGATGTTGAAACCAGATGCATTCATTGATGCCACGGAAAAGGGGTCACTTGCCAGATTTGTAAATCATTCGTGCAATCCCAATGCATTTGTTGATAAATGGGTTGTTGGAGATAAATTGCGTATGGGAATATTTGCCAAGAGGAACATTGCCAAAGGTGAAGAAATTACTTTTGATTATAATGTAGATAGATATGGTGCTCAATCACAACCTTGTTATTGTGGAGAACCTAATTGTATCAAGTTTATGGGTGGGAAGAAACAAACTGATGCTGCATTGTTGTTGCCTGAAGGTATTGCTGAAGCCCTTGGTGTTACTTCGAAAATGGAGAAAGCATGGTTGAAGGAGAATAAGCACTTACGTGGTGACCAGCAAGATGATGATTCGACTATTAATGAGATTTTTGTGCAGAGTTTAGAAATTGAGCCTATGGATGATGTTGATGTTTCCAAAGTGATGGCAGCATTGCTTAAATCACAGCAGCAGCTGATCATTGCGAAATTGATTATGAGAATGCATATGACCGATGACCCTAGTGTAAACTCATTGATGGTTAAGATGCATGGATACAAGACATTGTCAGGTGTTTTGCAAGGTATTGAGGATGAAGAGTTGATCAAAATGGTTTTGGAAATTTTGTCTAGGTGGCCAGCAATGACCAAGAATAGAATCTCGTCATCGCAGATTGAGGATGTTGTGAAGGAGATCGAAGCTAACACGACAAATGAGGAGATCAAGCAACTAGCATCAAACTTGTTGTCCCAATGGTCAGTATTGGAAATGACATATCGGATCCCCAAAACCCAAAAACCAGACCAGTCATTAATGGAATCGTATGGAAGAGTTTCAAGGTCACCTGAGCATCGAAACGGTGATACATCTGGTGCCACGACTTTTAATCAATCAGATCATGGACACTATTCGAATAATGCATCACAAATGTACTCAACATCAAATACCATTGCACCAGTGTCGAATCCCGATTTTGGTTTACCACCAAATTGGCGATCCCAATATGACTCCAATACTCAAAGGTATTACTATTACAATGTCTTGACGAATGAAACCACTTGGGATAAACCAGGAGTATCGATGCCCACGCGACCGAAACTCCCAACCGGGCCCAGCAATATGGTTAATCAATATTCACAAGTCCCGTACTCAAATCTGCATCACAGTAGTCCTCCACCGCGTAACAACAATATTGAAGAAGAAATTGCCAGGCGTGAGGAAGAAAAAGAAAAACGAGAAAGAGAAGCTCGAGCTCAAGAGTTGACGGAGAAGGAACGGAAATTGAGGGAATTGATCGAGCAGGCGAAAACGATCAAGTCAACACCTGAGCCCGAAAAGAAAAGCAAACACAAACACAAGCATGAGCATAGAAGTAAACACAAACACGAACGTAGTAGACCAAACCCGCTGGGTGGGAAAAGGGCTGTTGCTGTTGCTGAGCAAGACGATGAAGCCCGAGTTAAACACAAATCATCGAGTCACTCTCACAAGAAGAAAGAAGGTAAGGAAGTATCACTTGAATCTCAATGGAAACACGTTATGGCCAAACACGTACCAAATTTACTTAAATCATATGTTGATGAGATTGGCAAAGATAACGTCAAGGGGTGTGCCAAGGAAATCGTCAATAATTTAGCAGCTCGCGAAGCAAACAAGGGTGCACCACCATCATCATCTAAGGAATTGGATAAGCACAAATTGAAGAAATTGAAGGAGTACTCCGACACATATATGGAAAAATTCTTAACCAAGTATAGAAGCAAGCATCATGGAAAGAGGAAATTAGATGAGATTGAAGGTGAAGGTGAAACAAGTGCTACGTCACCTGAAGATAGCAAAGGAGTTGTTGATCTGAGTGTCAGTCCGCTGAATACTGTCACTAATGGGCAAGGCGAAAATGAAGACATTAAAAAGGTCAAGCTCTAGGGAGAAGTTGGGGTTTAGTTGCGTGTTGTTAGTGGAGTAGATGAAATTAAAATAAGGGCATACTAGACCACTTGTCTTTACGAAAGCTCTTCGTTGTCATCTCTATATCTATTGATTACATCTAATGTACATGATTCTAATGAACAGTTCAAAGAGTAGACTTGCCCCCTCTCTGATCCCTCCAACCTCCACCACTCTTGCTTCTGCTTAATCCGAGTTCAACAAGTTGGGCAAGTTTTCAATTGATTCAGATCCATAAATGATTTGATAGGTTGCTTCAAAAAGAGGAAATTCATCCAATTTATCAGTATTCTCCAACAATTCATGAACTTCTTTAGCAGTAACGATACCTTGTGAACTTTGTCCGTTCAACAATTTCTTTTCGGCAGCTTCTGCGGAAGCACCAGTTTGGGCCATATAACGACCAACTTTGACATTTCTACCTCCTGAACAAGTGGTTATTAAATCAGCCACACCAGCTGATTCAGCGGTAAATGTAGATGCTTTCGATTCAGGAAAGAAGGTTTCTGAAAATTTAATTGTTTCTAATAATCCCACTCTCATGATGGCGGCTTTGGCATTGTCACCCCATCCCAAACCTTCAACGAACCCCACAGCTAAAGCAACAATGTTTTTCAATGCACCAGCCACGGAAACACCAGCAACGTCGTCAATGACATTCACGTGGAAATAAGGTCTATGGAAGGCTGCTTTCAAAACGTATTCGTCAATATCTTTACCAGCACCACGGTAGTCCAGGGGTAATGTGTAAGCAATGGTGGTTTCTGACCATTTACCTCTAGCCACTTCTGGAGCCAAGTTGGCCCCCGATAAAGCACCACATACAATTCCCAATTCTTCGGTAATATAAGTACTGAGTAATTTACAGCCTTCCTTGTTGACTTCTAACCCTTTCAAACATGAAATTGCTCTAGCTGTTGGTGGCACATGACCTTTTAATTGAGGCAAGATCTTGGGTAAGAATTGATGAGGTAAATTAAACACAATCAAATCGGCACCTTCAACAGTTTTCAATAAACTTGGTTCAGCAACCAAATTGGGAGGTAATTTGACACCAGGTAAATACTTGATATTAACATTTTGAATATTGATAATATCGGTTAAATTCTTGCCATCGATTTGTTCTTGGTAAACCCACATTTTCACGTAATGACTAAACAAATGAGGTCTAGAAAGGGCATTTTCAGCCAACACTTTGGCAATGGTGGTACCCCAGTTTCCTGAACCAATAACGGCGATTTTGAAAGGGTGGTCTGGAGTTAATGATTGGCGAGAATTTGGAGCCTTGGTTGGACTCAAGATGTTGGCAACTTGTGATAATCTGGATTGGGCTGATGACATATTTCTGATAGGGGATCTTATGTGTAATGGTTTGAATCGAAATGGTACTGGGTTGTGAACAGTTCGTAGTGTGAGATGAATTGAAGAAAATCTCTTGATCAGGTTAATCACTTTGGAAAAAAAGATATCTATTGAGCTTTATTGGAAAAAATGTGGAGTTATGGTGGAATTACGATTGTATTTAAATGATCGACTTGTCGGGAAGAATGGGGGAGGGAGTCTTGTATTGTGTGCTTAAGCAATGAGTAAGGTATGTATATTTCTATTGTATCTTGTATTGTGATAATTAAAAGAGTCGGGTATATTAAGAGAAGAAAAAAAAAAAAAGAAATAAATTTATGTGATTTTCCCTTATGCAGATATGCCAAAATTCACAGTTTAAGTTTTAAAATTTTTTTGGGCGTCTAAGCATTGCGCTGGAAATATTTTCTGTTGGGTTTCAGCGTTGCTAGGGGAATGAGGGGAGTGAACAGGCATAAGATAAAACATTGTGAACTGGACAGTCGGGGTAATGATGTATACCAATAGTACAAGAGCACAAGTCACAATGTGTGAAGCAACACTACAATTTTCCATCAAAGTATTTTCACACACTCTTTCTTTGTTTTGCGGAATCTAACCAATCTCTTTCCATTGTGTTAATGTGAGAGTACTTTGTATTGACTACTACCTTACTGCGAAATCTCTAAATCTAAAGAAATTGAGATCTTTGTGTTATGAAAAGAGACTTTACGTCTATAACGGTTTAGCTGTTATGGGTGAGTGTGTGTATATGCAGGTTAGAAGGGAGGTCTGTCAACCGAGGTTGAAAAAAGAAAAATGCCAATTGCCGTCACACAAAGTAACTCTATTTTGGTCCGTTAATGCAAAAAGAGCGCGAATACATCATGAGTCAAACCTGCATTAACACGGCCATGTCATTCCCATTGCATGGTGCATACGGGCCCATTCGATGATAAGTCGTATGAGCATTGGAACTTTGCTTTGATTTAGAGAGACACTTTTGAAGAAACGTATGCTTTCACAGTATTGGCAGTGTCAACAGCCGGAGCGCCGCACAGCAGGGAAATAAAACAATGTAATTTAACGAATTCTTTTTTGACTCGTAATGTACTATTACCATACTGCAACGCAACTTCTTTTTCCGACCCGCTGGTAAAACTACAAGATCGCGTCACCACGGTTTTTTAGAGCCATATGACAAATTATCTTTCTCGATGCAGATCTTCCAACGTCATCACGAACCAATTGCATAAACTACACACTCTACTAGAAGTTTAGTTAGCATGTCTGTACTATGTATACATTACTACCTCGGAAAATAGTAACTTAAAAGCATATGAAACCAAAAGAAAAATTAAATCCTCCAACACAAAAGAACATTTATTCCGATTTGCACCTTTTTCTTCTCCATTGACCCGAGGTGCAAAAAAAAACGACGCCCACCAACTACAATAAGAGCTTTTTGATGTTTTTGACGTCATATCTTTTTTTGTATACAACATCCACAAAAGAAAAGAAACCGTTTTGAAAGTGGGGTAAACTGATACGTCTACAAAATCGTATGTGATATCTGTACTCATTGACAGAGTAAACCAGTCAGTTTTATAGTTCCAAAAAAACGAATGTATATAGAAAGATACCTCCAAATTATACTTTCCAATTAGTCTTTTGATATCCAAAAGTAGGAAAGTTTGGTTTTCTAATGTCATCGTCATCTTCATCGTCGTCATCTTCATCTTGATCATTATTGTTATGCCCAAACTTGTTCTTCTTTCGCTTACGTCCTCCTTCCTCGTCGTCATCATCTTGATCTTCCTCTTCTTCATCCTCTTCATCTTCATCATCGTCGTCTTCGTCATCATCATCGTCTTGATCCTCCTCACTACGACCAGTGCTGTTTCCTCTTCCAATTCCATCACTATTCAAAAACGCCAAATTATCAACATACAACTTCTTGTTGGCATTTCGTTTGCACGTTAATGTTCCCATGTGTCTCTTTAATGCATCTTTTCTAGCAAATCCTTTACCGCACAATTGACATATATTAGCCGGCACGTCAAGATGTTGTTTTGCATGTCTTTTCAAATCAGAAGATCGACGAAATGTCATTAAACATTTATCACATAAAAATTTACGTGCTTGATCTTTGTAACTTGAAGACGATCCTGTAGATTTCTTTGTAGTCTTGGTGGTTGATTTCCGTTTTTGTTGCAGTATTGATTGATTTGGTGTAGTTGTTAATGGCAATGGATGTATTGGCAGTGGGGCATCGTTTAACAAAGATATTATTGACGATGCACGCCCCGTTGGTCTACCACTTTGATGAGCATAATTTCTATTTTCACGTTGTCGTTCAGCATCACTTTTCAATTTCAATGGTTCCCCGATCAAGAAATTCCAACCCAGTTCATTGCCAGCTGGATTGTATTTACTTACACCTCGTGTTCCTGTTTGATCAACAACACCACCACCACCACTTGTAACGCTAGTACGATTATTAACCTTATCATCAGCCGCAGCAGCAGTTGTTGTTGTAGTTGTAGCATCCTCACCACCAGCTGCAAATATATTATTACTCAAATTAGGAAACAGTTGATAGAACCCCAGTATATTCAATTGTCCTGCATCATTAGCCTCTAACCCTTCCAGTTTGGAAATTGGGTTTCCATGGGGTGAAGAAGCATACTGCAACCTAGTCAATAGGTCTTGTATCGTGGGATCAACAACTTCGCGACTATTTCGATTAATTCCTTGAGCAGTGGCAACCAAAGCATCGCGAGCTAATCTCAAGAACCGTTGATCTTCATTCTCGTTTTCAGGTGTCTTTTCTTTCCTAACTGCTGATATGCTTAGAGCACCACCGCTGGATTTAGCTGTTGTGGACTTTAATGTATTTGACCGCCTAGTATAGCTGATGTTTGGTTGTAATGCAGCCGAGGTCGGTAATGGCGATGTAACCAATGGAGATCCATGAGAACTGCCAAATAAATAATCATCTGTTTTTAGCTTTTTTGGAACTGGTGAAGATACACCAGTATCATTGTTGTTATTACCACCTCTATTATTATTATTATTGTTGTTGTTATTGTTGTTGTTATTTGATTGTGATGACGTGCTTGGGTACAATGGGCTCGCGGGATTCGGTGAAAACATAGTATAACTCATTCTTCTTTTAAATTGTTGGTTTTGATCTTGATTAGAATATGTACGCGGCGAACGCGGCGACTGTATAGGTGATTGCGATAGATGTTGCCTGATAAACGGAGAAGCTAGTTGAGGAGGCAACTGTGGGTGACGCTGCTGTTGTTGCTGTCCTAAACTGTTTGGTAATTGTGTAACCTGTCTGTAATGTTGCTGCCGCAGTTGATTTATACGAGGTTTTGAACCAGGAGCAGCTTGCGAAGGTAGTATTAATGGAGCTCTGTTGGTGAGTTCACTATTGTTAACTCGAGTCGATGGTAAAACAAGCGTTTGTTGACGTCTGGGATAACTGTTTAGTCGAGGTAACCCTACACGTTGCTGTTGCTGTTGTTGCTGTTGCTGCTGTTGTTGCTGTTGTTGCTGTTGCTGCTGTTGCTGCTGTTGTTGCTGTTGTTGCTGTTGCCGTTGTTGCCTCTGTTGTTGTTCTTGATAATAGTTAGTATCACTATTGTCTTGCTGATTTCGATTATTCATATAAGCATCAATGCCCCTCTAAGATCTCTTTGTTCCTCTAACAACTCCAAAATATATGCATATAAATGTGGTACTAAACTTTGGCAAGCTTCGTCAATACCCAATGAAATGTGGTTCATTTAAGTACCTTTTTCCTTCTGATACTTCTAATGGGGTTTTTGTATATTTCTCAAAAAAAAATTCCTTGGAGAAGTCATTTGAAGTAGGAGCCACAGTTTGACGTGATTCTCGTTACACTCTTTGTGGTGTGAACGAAGAAACAGTTGTACATGGCTTTTCTTCCTCGGAGTAAAACTTTTCTCATCTATTGTTTTTAGCTACCACAGTCTACACAGGGTCAATATCCTCCCCCCGCTTGACACTGTACGGCAACACATTTCGTGACTGGGCTCGTCAATCATTGTATGGTTTGGAGAAAAAAAGAACAGAAAAAAAAAATTTTTTTCTTCACGTTGTGTGGCTGATGTTTTTATATGATGGATGAAAGTCAGTTAGTTATTTGGTGATACATACCGGTATTGGGATTGACACGGGCAAAGTTCGAAAAGGTTATCGGATTATTTTAGTAGATTTCAAACGCTAGTTCGTAACCTTTTTATGGCCAATGTTTGTCTTACTAAAAAATTTGACAGAATTTCACGAACAAAAAAAAAAAAAGTGAACCACACTTTTTAATTTCATTTTTTTAATTTCGTTTTTTTTTTTTTTTTTTTTTTTTGTTTTTT
>OGTJ01000114.1_pt1 | contig 49805 bp, 29 predicted proteins | sample 1574611 | NCBI WGS metagenome assembly OGTJ01 (sample SAMN03295858, study PRJEB24534) | human gut metagenome | isolation source: fecal sample 1 from infant 9 | host: Homo sapiens | place: USA: Pittsburgh, PA | collected 2014-07
CTTTTTTTGTTTCTTGAAGATTATAATTATTGTCTTCTGTCTTTTTTGGGTAAAGAAACACGACTCAAACGCAGTAGAAGAAACATAAAATAAAATAAAATAAAATAAAATAAAATAAAATAGATTAGAATAAAAATTAATACAATGTTTTCTTTTTCTTGGCAATAATATTAGAGAAGAGAGTAAAGTAAAAATATTGTGTAAAAGAATAAAAGAACAATGGAATGTTTATAGTTAGTAGTAGGAATTTAGTAGTAATCCAAATAGAAGAAGAAGAAGAAGAAGTAGAGGTAAGTGTTGGTGGAGTTGTAAGTACTTTAAATAATAGAGAAAGAGAAAGATAGTATAGCTCCAGTAAAGTGTAAGCTACGTCATAAATTAAGTACATTAATATACAGTTAAGGTTATTTAGGTTTCCGGAAAAAAAATAAGGTGTATGTGTATATGTGTATATGTGTATATGTGTGTTGTAATTTTGTGTGTGTTAGTGTGTATGTGTGTGTTAGTGTGTGTGTGTGTGGAAGAAGACAAGGGGAAGAAGAATAGTGGTCGTGTGAGTCTAAAATCATTCAATAAAGGTAGTGTGACCTGTTACTAATAGCTAAGTGTTATTTAAATTTCTTTTTTCTTTTTTTTTTTTTCTTGTTGCTGTGTTACTATAATAGTAGTTGTGGTGGTGGGTATTTGTGTTATATATTTATGTATACATACATACATACATACATACATCCATAATAATAATGCTACTACTATACTACTATACTACTGCTACTATTATAATTATTATTATTACTGAAGGATGATGAATGAAGAAAAAACTTCTATGGGCTTTATATATATATGTGTGTATATGTGTGTATGTGTGTATGTGTGTTTATATATAAATACTTTTATTTATCCTCCCTATTTCCGTATATAATAAACACACACATACAATCAAAGTATATTATACTGGCTTTGATAATTAAGATACAACCACATTTGTACAATACACCACTACTACTACTGACACATTTTCAACATTAAATACCCAAACCAAACCACTTGACAAAACAAATCAAACCAATTGTATAACAAACAAATAACAAATTTGATGATTCAACATATTCAGCACACCATTTGAGTATACCTTTTTTTACACCTATATCCATAGAATACAAATTGCATTACAACATTAGTCTACCATGTTGTCAAAATTCCATCCTCGTCGAATAGTTGTTAAACTACTTTTATTACTAACCATTGCATATACCATTCTTGTATCATTGAAACTGATTATAACTAAACCAAGTTTACAACAATATCGTAAACTACTTAATCAACAATTTACTCATAAATATAATCAAATTTATTACAATTTTCTTGCATCTAATTACGATTTAGCTAATGACACCAAATTCAATAAACAATTGAGTATAATACGACAAGATGCTGTTGAAGAAGATAGAGGGGGTAATGAACTTTGGATGTTGAATGAAGAAATTACAAACAATTTACCATTAACTGTTGCCATACCATCGTATTTCACATCACAACAGCAACAACCACTACTGCTGGAACTAAATGATGGTGGTGCTTCTTCTCCACCGCTTGTTCACAAGTTTGATCCTAGATTCACATTTGGCGCTTATTATCAATATATCGCAAGAACATCACCACCATCTACAGACTCATCATCTGACTTGGTTGTACCATTTCATTGGTCAGATTGGGTTGATTTATCCATACTCGATAAATATATCAACACTTACCCCAAGACTGACTTGTGTACAACATTATTTGATATATCAACTAAAGAAGATCTCATCAAAGGCTCAAAACTTCGTAAAGTTGAAGAATATTGTCAGTTTAATCCAGTTGATGAAACAGCATCACAAACTTTTCCTTCTTTGGGATTCAAAATCACTGACCAACCAGGTCCACAATCCATACCTAATCGTGAACTCATTGGTCGTGCATACTTGTTTGATACAGCACCTTCACCCAAGAAGTTGATTTTCTTGACTAATAATGGATCATATCAAGTTGATGTACACAATCCACTGGAAAATAATTTCAACAATTCATTACTTCGTAATGGTATGATTGATACTTTACCAGTAGATAGTTTTAACGTAGTGGAGGATTACAAGTATTTACAATCGCACAAGCCAGAAACTTTTCAACAACAACAACAACAACAACAACAACAACGTGTGTCAGGTTCATCACGTCATGAATTACCCATCCCACAATCGGATTTCCATAATGATCCAGAATCAGCAATCAATGCAATGAAACGTAGACAACAGGAAACAAAGTTGTCGTTAATGGAGCAAGACTATCTCGATTCAATTACATTCAGTCACAATTGTAACAATCCACCAAAGTATTTTTATGAAGCTAAACTTCTTAAATCGATTCCAGATGATTGGCAAGGTGAACATTATGATTGGCGTTTTTTCCAAGGTATCACATTAGATTCACCAGAGAATGCCATCATTTTACATCGTTTAATCAAGAATTATCTCAATTTTGCTCGTATTCATGGAATCACCACTTGGATAGCTCATGGTTCCTTACTCGCTTGGTACTGGAATGGGATTGCTTTCCCATGGGATGGTGATATCGATGTACAAGTGCCCGTTTCTGAATTGTACAAGTTGGGTCAATATTTTAATCAAACTATGGTTATTGAAAATGGGGTAGACTCTGTTGGTAAATTTGATGGCTTTGGTCGTTATTTTGTTGATATTGGGTCCTCTATAACGCATCGTGTAAGAGGTAATGGAAACAATGCCATTGATGGTAGATTTATTGATGTTGATACTGGATTATACATTGATATTACTGGATTAGCATTAACTGACGCTCCATCACCAGACAGGTACGATTTGATTGTTCCCTTGTTGGATAAAGAACAACAAATTGTTTTAAACAATGCCAAAACCGTGGATAGCGAAGGCTCATTGAAAAAGAATTATTCCGTGATTAATCGTGAATTACAATTGTACAATTGTCGAAATCAACATTTCACCTCGTATCAAGAATTATCACCATTAATTACATCAATTTCGGAAAACCAAATTGCATACATCCCCAAAAACTTTATGATGATTTTAAATGATGAATACAATCTCAATGCACTATCAAGAAAACAGCATCGTAAATATACCTATTTGAACAATTTACGAATTTGGTTCACCACTAAAATCATAAAGCAATATGCTCACATGGCCAATGTTGATTCTGAAGGATACGATTTCAAATCTTGGAAACAATTGAATTCATTGACAAAGGAGGATCATTTACAATTGTTGGCTCAAAATGTAAACTTGTTGCAAGAATGGGAATTGACAAAGAATTTCACCCATTTGCATCAATGTGAAATGGAATTGATATATGATGGGAAAGTTGATAAAGCTGGTGAATTGATTAAAGAGAATGTTGCCAAAGGTGATGGTGTGGGAAAAGCTTTGAGAGCTGATTACTTTATGCATAAATTGATCATGAGTGGTGCGGGAACACAATAGATTGTTAATACTGTACAATTAATATATTAATAAAAGTTTTACTAATCTTGAAATACGGGGAATGTAGAGGATATGGGTAATTATCAAATGTATAAGCAACTCTATAACCACATGTATAAATAATTGAAAAAAACTCTAGCAAAAACTGCATCAACTGCATCAACTGCATCAACTGCATCAGCTACAACTTTGCATCAACTCCAGATTTCAACTTGCCCTTATTATCAACCTTATCATGCAATTGCCGCGACTTATCAGCCACATCCTTGGGTACAAACCCATACATTTCTTGCACAACAGTAGCAATCAATTTGCCATCATTTGCCAAAGTGTAGAAATTTACAATTGCCAACACTCGATTATTGCCCATTGATACAAATTGCGTTTCTAAATAAAGCCAATTGTTGTCACTGTTGCTACTATTATTACTGTTGTCGTTGCTGTCATCTGTGCTCTTTGTTGCTCTGCCGAGTTCGAAATTGGAATCATGGAAATACAATGTATGATCCAAACTTACATTTGCTGCTGTTGTTGTACCCATGGGTAATCCCAATGCTTTGATCCAAGTAGCGGCCCAAAATGCATCACTAGCGTACGCCAATGCTAAATATTTACGACGAATTAATTCGGTAGCAGAAGGAGCACCAGCATCAGTACCAACACCGCCACCGTTAGCATTAGACCCATAACCTCCATCGCGTTCATCTTTATTAGGTATTCTCGCTCCTAAGTCATCATTAATCTTGACAAAAAAACCCCGTTCTTGATCACCAGTAGTTGCCAAATTGAAGTCATCACTTGGTTCATAATATTCCTGAGGTATCCCGTGGGTCAAATGACCACCATAATATCTAGTTCTAATATCCAATCGGTGCAAATTATCACGATACTGATAAAACATCGGGCCTGGGTGTCGTTTGAAAACCACGGGCCAACTTTTGGGCATGGTTCCCGACGCAACTTGTTGTTCAAATTGACGTTGTTTGGCAATTTGGCAGTTATCTTTGGTGAATGATACTTGTAATGTGACTACTAATGAATTATTGTGTGATTGGTACCCCAATACGCATCGATTGGCAAAGTTGCGTGAGTCGCTCACTTTGAGAACTTCCCAACGCATGACACTTTCAGTTGACCCGGCTCTGACAAAATAAGCGTGTAATGAATGTGGTTGGAATGAAGCACCATCATTGCTAGATCCGTTGCTGTTATTTGTTTTATTGCTGGTTGGTGCAGCTCGATTGATGACTGATTGCCAGGCTGCGTTTAACCCTTGACAGATCAAGTCTCCCCCGTATGTACCTCGTGATGTAGAACTCCATGGTTCAACAACATAACAACCCTCGTAAAATTCTCGTGATGGTGGGTCCAATGAAGATGAAGGTGCTGGTGAAGGGGGGTGCAGGAGTTTTTTGACTGATGCCTTGGCGGCGATTCGTGACACTGGTGGCGTGGCTTCGTACACTTCTTTTTGGAGAACGTCCATGATCGAATTACGTTGACGACTTGAACGGTGGATGGGGGATGTGAGAGAAAATGGTTCAATTTTTTCTGTGATTTCCTATATGCCTTTAATGTTCTTTTGTCTTTCAGATTTAACCGCGCTTGAACCGAGGTCTAAATCCGACGAAAATTTGAAAAAAAAAAAAAAAAATTTGGGGAAAAGAGGAGTGAGAAGAAGGTAGTCAAAACCATTGGGATTGGAAAAACCTTTCTGAAGCAAAAAATAAAAGGTCTATGATGAGGGTTTCAGCTTTAGATGCGTGTGTATGTTATAAACAGTTATAAGCAATTGTAATCAGGTAGAGAGATAAAGCAACGGGAAATTGAGTTTCGATTTGTATTATGATTATGGTTTAGACTGTGATTAAGAAACGTTAAAGAACCGTTTTTTTCTTTTGTTCCCCTGTTTGATCTAAATTCTAAATAAATATAGTGTACAGTACAGTACTTATTTGAAGAACCATATAATTAAGCACCGGTGTGTCTTTACTATTTTACTATTTGTGAAAAGCAAAAGGTACATCGGTTTGTAAAGTAAACAGTGATCCGTTATCAGACAGTAAAGAAGCTTAATCTTTAGTGTTGTAGTGCTTTTTTTTTTATTATTATTTATTCAATTTGTGAACGAAATGTTGCGAAAACTTGGATACTCAACAATATGTTTGTTCACGGCCTCAAAACACGATTGCAGCCACTCTTGTCGCGTCTAGTTTGCACATTGAGACGTCCTCGCTTTCACAGTTTCAACCAAGTGTGCTTTTGCTTTACAAGCCCTTAACTTCAACATGTGTGAAGAATTAACCTAGAAAGACATTTTTTTATTTTGCAATCATCTACCACATGAAACACACACGCACGTGCCTGTGTTTACTCTAAAACCGCTAGTCCGCTAGACGTACCTCTTTGTCGTGGCGGTTCAAATGTATAGCCACATTGTAAAATCGTGGGAAACAATAGGAACCATTGTTTTTCTCATTCATTTCTTTTTTTTTTTTTTTGATATTCTTAACCCCTTCCCCTATATTGATATGATTTTCAGGTACCATTTGAAAACGAAATTCGATGATAATGTAAAGAAACATTGTCCACAAATGACTCATATACTGCATGATTCTTTGGATAATTTGAATAAGCAAGTTTCATCACTAGATTGCTGCAATTTCGAATATCCACTGCGCTTTCATTTCCGTAACCAAGTGATATTTCTTGATTTCTAGAGAAGCATGAAAACTTTATGGCGCAGAAGGGAGTGGTTGGGGGGGCATTTATCCCATAGGCTCGTATAGAGATTGTAACCACTTATGACAAGGTATGAAACTTTTGCTTAACAATTGAAGAAGAGAAAAAAGAAAGAATTGAAGCATGCAATGTGGCTGTACGGTGAAACATTACATCATAGTTTATTGTCGGCGGAGTAGTCTCACTGCATTTTTGCTAGAAATACCTCTATATGTCACTAAACCCTCTCTCCAAACCCTTTGGATTTATTGTCTCTTTGACGTTGAACACTTTATTTCAAGTATCATTGCCGTTGTTGCTGTTTTGCACACCTTATCGATAAAAAAAGTCGTTATATGATGTAATTGAGTATTTATTTTTTTTTTTGAATCGATTATACGTTTTTGTGTGATGTACCCTTACGTTTCCGGCAACGGCAAATCAAAACAACAGAATGCGTTTAGTTCTCAGTTGTCGAGATGTTTGCAAGTGAAAGTGGCTGTTCACTCAACTCACAGCCTTCTTCTCATAGCCCCTCATCTCCCCTACCCACTTATATGACATCATAACCAAGCAAACAGGTCTAAGATCTCGTTCTGTTTCATACTTTCTTAATGCCGCTCTTCGGCCGATTATACTCAGAGATGTTTTATTTTCATTTTTATCTGCTTCGTAAAATTTTCTTGGCCGGCATTGGTTTCAAGATTCCCCGAAAAAAACGGCATTATTAGCCCGCAAAAACAAGCCTACACTTCCGAGAGCCTGTGCAACTGTGTATGACCTGTTTGGATTACGCAGTGGAAACATAACCACTCCTCAACCCTTGGCTGTTGGGTGAATGTAGATTTTCCTTGTTAGTCACAAAACTAAACTAAGAGATCTATAGATAACCACACGGAGAGAGAGAGGGAGAGAGAGAGAGAGAAATCAAAGTTTATTTTGTCCAATTTGTGCTGTTTGCATCATCGATTTATTGTCAAATGTCCACATAAAATGTAATGATTCTAGATGAGTTTCTCTCACGTTTCTTTGAATAAAAGTCAGTTGAAACATGAAATACATATTCCGTAAAGGAAGTGATACTTCTTGCAAATTGCAATTCTTTTTCTTATATTTTTTTTTTCGATTTCGATTGCTGTCACTGATGAATGCATCATTCAATTTCTAAACAGTATTCTCCACACTGCTGCAAAATATCTTTCTCTTGAACTCTGTTCCGATTCACCTTCACTTCCCCTCTCGTGAGAAAGGCAGTGTCTATGTGAGTGTGTTGATGGCTTATCCTCACCTTCTTCTTTTTTGTACCATTTGATTAGTTTGCTCGGTCTTTGTTTTCATTTTCTTTTTTTCTCAACCAGTGCAAACTTTGTATACCTTCCTTAAACTAACCGATGGAAAGCAAGATGGGGTCACACGATAATTGCTATAACATATATATATATATACCCACGCGGCTGGACTGGTTTCTACATAACAGCAATTTAAACAAATTGTTCCTTAAAGTATGTGTGCGTTTAAGTTGAAACATGAATGAAAAAATAAAAAAACAAAAAAATTGAACACAATAAACCTATCGCAAGTGAAATTATGTTTTTCGTTTTCTTCGGTTATTAAAATTGCTTTAAAGAAAGAGAGAAAAAAAAAAAATTCTTGAGCATTAGGAACAACCTAACTGGTTCCTTTTTTCTTGTAACTATACTGAAATGTAGAGAGAAAGAGATCTTGGGTACCCCAATAAGTTCCTCATACTCTTTTTGGCTTTTGCTGTTTTTGTTAGTGCTTGCCTTGCTATAAAAACTGTGGATTTTAATTAATTCTAAAAAGCATTTTGCTGCATTTTGTGCAACTTCTTATTGTTCTCTTTTTTCTCTTCTTCTTCTCATTTAGAAAAAAAAAAAAAAAAAGAACCGGTTCAGTTTTTTTATCTAGTATGGGAGAACCTAATTATCTCCTATATAGTTAGATATATTTTCCCTATTTTTACTGTCTGTTCTACTTCTTCTTTCTAGATTCCTTCTCTTGTTGTTCTCATTCTTTATCCTCCATCTTTTGAAACCAAGTCACCGCTTCATACTTGTCTTTATTTCCAACTAAGACAGATCCACCGTCCCTTTCTCCTCAAAATGTCCTTTAGTAGTCTACTTTCTTCACCAAAGAAATTGCTTAATAAATCAAAAGGTGCTTCTTCTGAAAAGAAGTTTGCAACCAACAACCAGAACCAGGAGGAGCAACAACAACAGCCATTGTATAACCCCAAGCCTCGTGATACACAACAACAAGGTTCTACAACAACAGCCACCTCATGTTCCGCACCTTCCGCACAATATAATGGCAATATTGTGTCACCGCAGTACATTACACCGAAATCTCCAGTATCGAACAGAGCCCCACCACCACAAATTGATACTACTGGTACTACATATACACAACCATCACCAGCTGCATTACCACGTATAAGATCTCCTTTATCACAACTGGCAAATTTCGGTGATTTCACTCAAGAACTGCAGCAGCAACAGTCACAACCGAACTACCAATACGGCAATCCTGCACAACAACAAAAACCTGTACAACCGATTTTTGCCTTGGCAAATAGCGACAATAGCAGTTCTAGTGCCGATTCTGCATCAACGCAAAATAAATTGTTGCCGTCTAAAATGAATGGGTCCAACACTAATGCTGAATCAACTGAAGTTTCATCAATATACGACCAATATTCATTAAACTCACCCACTTATTCACAGTTTCCTAATCAAACATCACCACGAGTGCGTCACCTGTCGAAATTATCGGATGCGTTTTCAGACACAACCATTAATCTGCCCAGACGCACTTTGTCGGAAAAAGCCCGCAAAACTCCATCGTCATTTGTACGTCAATCGCGACTTTTTTCAAATGATTTATCCGACATTGATTCACACCTGTTGAATTCAATAACTGGCCAATCGTTGTTATTACAGAATAAACTGCAAACGGAAAACTTGTCCCCCGAGTTTCGTCCAATTGTTAATTTGCTCAATGCACAAAGATTGAGAACTTATTGTATTGGTTCATTTCAAGTACCAGTACGTATGGATAATGAACAAGCTTGGTTTGAAGTTGATGCTAAATTGACTGGTAATGAGTTGGCCATTTGGAGACCACTGGATGATGAGTATACAATGGAGGATGGGAATGATGAGTTTAGACCAAAGTATATCAATTTGATTGATTTTAGAGTGGAATTTCTCGGTGATTTACAACTTCGTATATCGCAGGATTATCGTGAGGATTCAAGTGTTTTGATTCGGTTCCATAATGAACTTGACTTCAACAAATGGATTAGTGCAATTTCGTTGTCCAAGTTTGAATACACTAAATTAAATGAAGCATTTACTGCTGTGTTGTTGAGTTCCAGAGGGTCGAAGTTGCTGGATATCCATGTATTGCTCACTCATAAAAAGAGATTTGTTGAGTATGAATGGTGTAATATTAGATTGCCAGAGATTTCCACTAAATGGATCAAAGTTTACATGGTTATTTTACCAAGTGATAAGCACCATTTAGGCAGGATTGAAATTTATCCACTGGATAAAAAGATGCAAAAGAAGCATCTCATTGCTTATATCAGTGACTTGACAAGTTTGTTCAATGTGTACCCAGAACAATCCAACTTGATTGATTTCAATTCAATCATGAGTGCATCGGGTCTGATTCATGTAAACAAGCTGTATGAGTATTTGTTTCCATACAATAATCATGAGGATAAACAACTGTCACCTAGGAAACTCATTGCAAAGAATTATGCATCAATGTCACGTTCAGGATCCAACAAGTCCCTTTCATCTTTAGCTGATAATGGCAACAACGCTACCACCAATGCTAACAACTTACAAGTTCCATCGACTCCTAAACTCAATGGTGGAGATTCTCGCTCAAGATCAGATTCACTAAACTCGACAAATTCATTTTTTGCCAATTCACCAACCACTGCTACCCCATTAACCAGAGATCGATCAATATCAAATGCATCCAATTCAGAAAAGACAAAGAGGTTTAAACCCAAGAGTAAAACCACCACTGAATTTGATTTAAACAGAACCAATTCAACCTTTTTCAAGAAACATGCCGAGGATTTTGCTTCTACAAACACGATGTATATAATGCCAATACCTCATCCTGGTGTCAATGCAGTTGAAACAATGGTGCGCAATTTCATTCCCATTATTGATTCGTTTAAATTGTATGGTCGTCCACGCCATTTGGCTAGTGAAAAGACTAATCCTGATTCAATGTTGTTTGGATTGCCTTCATTACCTCATTATCAATACTTGTCTACACGTGATGCCCAAGATGCATTTGCTGAGTATTTCCGTTTAAACATGAACCAATTTGAAATGGAGGATATTTTGCGGGACAAGATTCTTGCATTGATGGAAAATCGTCGTCATCATCATGGTAAAGCATATAGAGGACATGGAGATGTGAGGAAATTGTATGAAGGATTGGATGTCAATTTTGATGAACTTACTTCTCCTGTTTTAAGTGGGGTTGAAAGTATCAATGGTGGTGGAGGGGCTGATGGTGATGATAATTTGCTGTTGAACTTGGGCGACCCAATCAATTTAGGATCACCAAGAATAACAAGTCCATTGAGTGTTTGATTGAGGTTGAGGATTGTAGCTACGATTTGGTTGTTATCGTTCATTTTCATTGACAGGGGCATTTCCCCTTCACTATTGAAAACATTCATTCTGCTAAGAAAACAATTCAAGTTCTTTGCTAAAGACATTCTCTACTATTTTGCTGGTATCTAAACAAATAGAACGTGTATGACCACATTCGCTTATAAGGCTGTTTTTTTATAGAATGTTATCTGAAATTGCTATTTGATTTTTAAGTGAAAAAGAATGGGAATGTAGGTGCGTCATATCGCATTGGATGATAAAGAGTAGATGCATGGATGTTATTGCGTGATTTGCAACTTGTGGAGAATAGACCAGCAACCATTGCGTGTTTGTATTTTAACTTTGATAATCCGAAGATCGGAAAGATAAAATAAGTTGTTGTACTTATTCAAGTTTCTAGATTTTGATCAAATAAGCGATAAGCATTCCATAAATGGAACCGAGTCGCCATCGATCCCGAGCAAAAAGTCGAGGAGCCGGTCTTGCTTAAACTTTGCGTTTCATCAGTAAACTGTGATTTAAAAGGACTTGGCAAAAGCTAAAGCTAAACAACAATGTCTCTCTGTGTCTGTGTATTTCAATTTTGTGATGGATGCGCTCAAAGAGAAATAAGAGACGCTCCTTGTTGTATAATTTTCGCGTTGTATTTTTAGACGTGTAACTTTGCACAAATGAACGTGGCGTGTGAGTCTTTTATAAAGCACTATCATTAGTAAGAACTTACTATTGAGTACAATGTCATATTTGTAAGCTTGCATTTGGTGAAATCGATGGTTGAAGTTGTTGTTGCTGTTGCTGTGGTTTCGTTGTTTTGGCACTAAGAGTGCAGTTTTCTTGAATATACCACGTGTTTTTTGTTTGAATATTTTAGACGCGGACGTGTTGTTTCCATATACATTCCGTTGAGAAAATGTACGTGTATTGCCTGTTTCTTATTGTGGGATTTGTTTGGTTTAATTTTCGGGCTTTTGTTCATCAATTGTCGTTCCACTCTTGTGTTTTGATTTTGATTTTGTGGGTAAGTTGCAAAATAAAGAAACATAAAATTACTTAATATGGTTCATATCAAAACATACATTTGATGTACAATATGCAACTATACAACATAGTTTTAGTTGCTTTACAATTTTGATTCAATTTCATTGCTTAAACTCTTGGAATTGTCTATGGAAGTTGTGTATATAGGGGTCTGTAGTGTATAGATCAGCTTCGTTGTTATTGTAAGTAGTGCATGTGAGTCCAAAAGTAAGTCTAAAATTTCAAATTCTCCCGTTCATCACGGAAACCACTTCTTACAAAAAAAAAAAATCAAATCCAACTAAGAGCTAAACATCACATCACAAAAGTACACCAAAAATAGCACACTCCCTTTCTTAACAACAAACAGTCGTTGCTTTTGCATCTTTGTATCATAGTTTCATCATCAATCATTAGCTTTAGTTTTAGGTTGTTATTATTTTTGTTTATATTATATTTGCATATCTCGGAATACCACAAACTCAAACCACACACACACACACACTCGACACACGACACACGACATAGTCACAACACACGTCCGTATAAAAAAAAAATTATATATAAATCAGACGAGTCCCGTCACGTCTTACATCAACCCCAATTCTTCTTTTTCAACTTATCCAATTCGAATTCACATTAATACCCATAGATCCCCACACACATAAACCACATCTACAAATGTCATCAGTATTACCAAAAGAAACTCCAACTAGAGGCTTGACTGGAAAAATTTCTGGTCTTGACATGTCAAACACACAAGGCAAATCATTAACTGACAAATTGGCAGCTGAAGCATTGGCCAAAGACGAAGCTCAAACTATACACGAAGTTAAAAACGCCATGAGCAAACCAGCAACTGAAGAAGAAACTAAGAAGTACGAAAAACAACTCGAAGATATGAACGCTGAACATGAAAAATTCTTGAGCACTCATAAAGTACACAGACACGAATTGAAAGGATTGGAGGCTGAAGAACCACTTTTGAAGGAAAACAAACGTCGTTATGTCATGTTTCCTATTAGATACCATGAAATTTGGCAAATGTACAAGAAGGCTGAAGCATCATTCTGGACTGCAGAAGAAATTGATTTAGGTAAAGATCTTCATGATTGGAGAGAGAAATTGAATGACAATGAAAGGTTTTTCATTGGAAGAATCTTGGCCTTTTTCGCTGCCTCTGATGGTATTGTTAATGAAAACTTGGTGGAAAACTTTTCTGCTGAAGTTCAAATTCCTGAAGCCAAATCATTTTATGGTTTCCAAATCATGATGGAAAACATTCATTCAGAAACTTATTCATTATTGATTGAAACTTATATCAAGGATCCAAAGGAAGCCGATTTCTTATTCAATGCTATTGAAACCATCCCTCAAATTAAAAAGAAGGCTGATTGGGCCATCAGATGGATTCAAGATTCCGATGCATTGTTTGCTGAGAGATTGGTTGCTTTTGCTGCTGTTGAGGGTATCTTTTTCAGTGGATCGTTTGCTTCCATTTTCTGGTTGAAGAAGAGAGGATTAATGCCAGGATTGACCTTTTCCAATGAATTGATTTGTCGTGATGAAGGTTTACACACTGATTTTGCATGCTTGTTGTTTGCTCATTTACAACATAGACCTGACCCAAAGATTGTTGAAAGAATTATTACTGAAGCAGTTGAAATTGAAAAAGAATTCTTTACTGATGCATTGCCAGTTAGTTTGTTGGGAATGAATTGTAAGTTGATGTGTCAATATGTTGAATTTGTTGCCGACAGATTATTGGTTGCTTTGGGTAACAAAAAAGTTTACAATGTCACCAATCCATTTGATTTTATGGAGAATATCTCCTTGGCTGGTAAGACCAATTTCTTTGAAAAAAGAGTTTCTGATTACCAAAAGGCTGGTGTCATGGCCAAGAGTGAAAATAAAGATGCCAATGATTTTGCATTTGATGAAGATTTCTAAAAAAGCTCAAAGGGAGTTGGATCTTATGAGAATGGATATTTTGCCTTTTTTTTCTTAATGACTTGGTTGGTTGATATTGATTGTTTTTGTTTTTGTTTGACTTTGTAATTGTTTGTTTCATTTCATGTTTGTTTCCCGGTTTTGGATAGAACCTCAACAAACACATTGCTGGGTTGGTACACTCCAATTGGCATCCCCATCGTTTAGTTTACTATTCGTTTATACATTTAATGTTTGATTTAAGGAAGAGCGAGTTCTCGTAGTTAGGTTAAAGGCCAAGATATCCTAGGTTCGTGAGTAACAATCGGCGTCTTGGATGTGTAAAATCAACTTTTGCAACTCGACATTTGTAATACGCATCTCCTGCATATAGTGCTCCTTTAGTGAAAAGCGAACACAATCAAAATCAATCCTCTTCAACCCATGCTCATCTCAGGACTATGGGGAAAGGGAAGAATAAATCTAGTGAGGATAGACTGAACAAAAGTCGAACTTCAAATGGGCATAAAGCCAAACAACATCACATACGAAAGGGAAGACAAGAAGTGGCGGCATCATCATCAACATCAGTTGCCACTCCTTTATCCTTAACATCGCAAGACACTTCTCTTCCTCAATCAAAGCACAAGTTTCCCACTAAACTTGCCATGTGGGATTTCGATCATTGTGATCCCAAGAGATGCAGTGGTAAGAAACTCGAACGGTTAGGTCTCATAAAGAATTTACGTGTAGGACAAAAATTTCAAGGTGTCGTCGTTAGTCCTAATGGTAAATCCACAGTTTGTCCAAATGATAAAGATATTGTTGAAGAGAATGGTGCGGCGGTGGTGGAATGCTCATGGGCAAGATTGGATGAAGTACCGTTTGGTAAAATTGGTGGTAAACATGAACGTCTTTTACCATATTTAGTTGCTGCCAATCCAGTAAATTATGGACGTCCGTGGAAATTGAATTGTGTTGAAGCACTAGCTGCCTGCTTTGCTATAGTTGGTCACACAGACTGGGCTGAGTTGTTGCTTGAGAATTTTTCGTGGGGGCCAACATTCTTGAAAATCAATGAGGAGTTGTTGCAAGTGTATCAACAATGTACTGATTCTGAATCGGTATTAAAGGCGCAGGATGAGTGGTTAGATAAGATTGAGAAGGAGGCTAAGGAGAGAAAAGAACAAGGTCAGAAGGAAGATATTTGGATGATGGGCAATGTGAATAGAAACAATGGCGGATTGGAGAGCGACGAAGAAGAGGAGGGGGATGAGGAAGACGAAGAGGACGACCTCGATGATGATGATGATGTGGAGTATGACACCTTAGGGAATGTGATACCAAAGAAAAAGACTGATACTCTAGAGAATATTATAGATAACACAAGTGATCAGAGTGAACTTGAGTATGATGCATCGGGTACTGTCGTGAACAATAAATCCTTGGAGGAGGCCGTTTATGACAAATTGGGAAATCTTGTCACCAAAAGCGACGTAACTAACCAGCTAAACTCATTGAGTATATAGACTACAATAAATTTCACCTATCGAGCATAATTTTGTTCGGGTCTAGTGGGCGACTCTACTTGCCGCAAAACAAACACTTTGCACATGTAGTTTGCGCCACAAAGTCGTTTCGAACGGCACCCTCCAAAAAAAAAATTGGATTTGTCATGCATCTCGCGAAGTACCCGATTTGGTAATAAGCGCTTCAAGTTTATACCAAGGGAGGTGACTATCCTTTGTATGTATGAACTAAGCGGTAAGCGACAGGACTCGATTGATTAAAGTAGTTAACGTCTGGATCAACACTATATATAAGGCGGTTACATTCTCCTTGATTCACTTCAGCTATCTAACTTTCACAACGACGGACTCCAATAAAGCTATCCATGACTATTCAAGGAATTCAAATTGCAATTGATCGAGGTGGAACATTTTGCGATGTTATTGCCAAAATTCCCGGACAAGAAGATTACGTATTCAAGTTGTTATCGGTTGACCCTCAAAATTACAAAGATGCACCAACAGAAGGTATAAGACGAGTTTTGGAACATGTAAATCGTGTATCGATTTCCAAGAGTGCCAAGTTGAAATTGGATCAGATTCAGAGTATAAGAATGGGTACAACTGTTGCTACAAACGCATTACTTGAAAGGAAAGGTGCTAATGTGTTGTTGGTCACGACAACGGGGTTTAAAGATGTTTTGGTAATTGGAAATCAAACTAGACCCCATATTTTCGATTTGACGGCCAAGAAGTTGGGTCATTTGTATAAACAAGTGCTTGAAATTGATGAAAGAGTGACGATTGAAGGGTTTTCTGAAGGCGGTGGCGATAAGTTACTTATTGACAAACTGCAACCTAATTTGACTGAGGGAGTCACTGGTGATACGATTCGAATCATTAAGGAGCCAAATTATGCGCAAGTTGAAAAGGATTTCAGGGAAATTTATAATCAAGGTGAAATCAAAGCCATTGCATTGTCATTACTTCATGCGTACGCTTATCCAAAACATGAAGCTGAGATTGCCAAGATTGCTAAAAAAATTGGATTTGAAGTCTCGGTGTCGCATGAATTGCAACCAATGATTGGATTTGTTAATCGAACATCGTCAACTGTTGCTGATGCATACTTGTCACCTGTGATCAACGAATATATTCAAAACTTTGGTTCTGGATTTGAAGGTGGTTTGGACGCTTTTGGCAACAAGCTTTTGTTTATGCAATCAAATGGTGGATTATGCCCCTGGTACAAATTTACTGGTCTCAAAGCAATCTTGTCAGGACCCGCTGGTGGTATGGTCGGGTTTGGAGAAACTTGTTATGATGAAACTTCAAGGAAAGCCACCATCGGGTTTGATGCCGGTGGTACATCTACTGATGTTTCTAGATATGATGGACAGTATGAGCACATTCATGAAACTATTGTGAGTGAGATCAACTTGCAAACTCCCCAATTGGATATTTCCACAGTTGCAGCAGGTGGTGGATCGATTTTGTTTTGGAAAAATGATTTGTTTGTTACTGGTCCCGAGTCAGCTGGGTCTGATCCGGGGCCAGCATGCTATAGAAAAGGAGGTCCGTTAACTGTCACCGATGCAAATTTGTATTTGGGTAGATTAGTTCCCGAACATTTCCCCAAAATATTTGGCCCCAATCACGATCAAGGCTTGGATTATGAAATTGTTGATCAAAAATTCAAAGAATTGACCCAACAAATCAACAAAGATCAAGCATCAAAGGGGATCAAATTGAAGCCAGTTGAGGTTGCCAGTGGGTTTTTGAAAGTTGCCGTTGAATCAATGGCTAGGCCTATTAGAAACATGACTGAAGCGAAAGGTCATGAAACTTCAAATCATAACTTAGCCTGTTTTGGAGGGTCGGGTGGACAGTTTGCTGTTTCATTGGCAAAGAATTTGGGTATCACGAGCGTTGCTGTACACAAGTACTCTTCATTGTTATCGGCTTATGGTATTCAACTTGCTGATATAGTCATTGAAAAACAATCACCAGCTTCAATCACTTATGCTAAGGAGAACTTATCGGCACTTGATTCTAAGATTGAATTGCTTATTGCCGCTGCTCAAGAAGATTACCAGAAACAAAATTTGACTGACTTCAGTACCAGATTGGATATTCTTTTGAATATGAGGTATGTTGGAAGTGATACACACTTGTTGATTCCTACTAAAGTTGGCGAATCAGATGCTGCTGAAAAATTCATCAAGAGACACAGGAATGAGTTCGGTTTCAATTTGGATAGAGAGGTTTTAGTTAGTGATGTTGAAGTCATGTTGATTGTTGAGTCAAAGGACAAAGAAGAGCACAATCCGTACCAAGAAGCAGCTCAGTTGTCATCCACTTTGGAACCACCAACTACATCATTCACAAAACCAGTATATTTTGAAACGTTTGGTTGGTTGGATTCACCGGTGCATTTATTGCCTGATTTACCAAAAGGAGCCCTTGTCAAAGGTCCTGCGGTTATTATTGACAATACTCAAACACTAATCATTGAACCACGCTCACGAGCAAGAATCTTGGCCCATCATGTGTTGATCGAGGTGGAGCAAGAAGAGAAGCCACAATTGTCATCAACTACAGTGGACCCTATTCAACTATCAGTCTTTGGTCATAGATTCATGTCAGTTGCAGAACAAATGGGGAGAACGTTGCAACAAACCGCCATTTCAACTAATATTAAAGAGAGATTAGATTTTTCATGCGCAATTTTTGACCACAATGGTGATTTAATTGCCAATGCCCCCCACATCCCTATACATTTGGGTTCCATGTCATATGCCGTCAAGGCACAGATTAAAATGTGGGAGGGTAAATTGGAGCCTGGCGATGTGCTTGTATCTAATCACCCAATTGCTGGAGGATCTCACTTACCTGATATAACAGTCATCACACCTGTGCTCGATGAACATAATGAACCAATCTTTTGGACTGCATCAAGAGGTCATCATGCTGATATTGGATCAATTGCAGCGGGGTCAATGCCGCCGAATTCTAAAACTATCTACGATGAAGGTGCAGCTATTGTGACCCACAAGTTATGTGTCAGAGGTAAGTTTGATGAAGAAGGAATTACCAAAATATTGGTAGATGAGCCAGCCAAGTATCCTGGCGGATCAGGTACCAGAACATTGAGTGATAATCTTTCCGATTTGAAAGCGCAAGTAGCGGCAAACTACAAGGGTATCGTATTGTTGCAACGGTTGGTTGATGACTTCACTTATGAAGTTGTCAAATTATACATGGGTGGAATTCAATCCACTGCTGAAGTTGCCGTAAGGAACTTGCTTAAGTTGGCGTACGAAAAGTTTGGATCTCATGAATTGAAAGGTATTGACTACATTGATGATGGTACACCTATTGCATTGACTGTTACGATCAACCCTGAAACTGGATCAGCGTTATTTGATTTTAGTGAGACTGGTGATGAGATTTATGGCAATTTAAATGCTCCCACTGCAATTTTGTATTCTGCTGTGTTGTATGTTCTTAGGTGTCTTATAAGTACTGATATACCATTGAATAATGGGTGTTTGAGACCTATTGAGTTCAAGACTAGGCAAGGGTCTTTGGTTGCGCCATCGGATGATGCAGCAGTTGTCGGTGGAAACGTTGAAACTACACAAAGGATCGTCGACGTAATGTTAAAGACTTTCCAAGCCGCTGCTGGTTCTCAGGGTACTTGTAACAATTTCACCTTTGGTATCAATGACAAGGAGAATGGTGTTTGTTTTGGCTATTATGAGACAATATGTGGTGGTGCTGGTGCAGGACCTGATTGGGATGGTCAATCAGTAGTGCAATGTCACACCACAAATACGAGAATGACCGATTCTGAGATTTTCGAAAAACGATACCCGGTTTTGCTTCATGAGTATTCGGTGCGATTAGGATCCGGGGGTAATGGATTACACAAAGGTGGTGATGGGGTGGTTAGAGATATCGAGTTTTTGTACCCATTAGAAGTATCGTGTTTGATGGAAAGAAGATCATTGGCACCTTATGGCTTACATGGTGGTGAAGAAGGCGCTCGAGGTGTTAACAAATGGATCTACAAGTCTCCTTCTGGTGGATACAAGAGTAAGTCATTGGGTGGTAAATGTACCGTTCAAGTTAGCAAAGGTGATAGGGTCATTATTAATACCCCAGGCGGTGGTGGATATGGCTGTGCCGAGTCGAATGGTCAGTCAAGTAGCGGCAATAAAGAAGTGTCCAATGGGGTTCAATATCCTATTAAAAGAGCAACTCCTTCAAGGTTGACTGGATCCGTTGGTATGAGAGACCACATCCAAACGACAAATTGAAGGAACGAGTCATATGTTTGCAATGTATAGTTAGAATTATTTTGACTGGTTGAAGAGATTGTAGATGTTGCACTAAAGCTCCGTGTTTATTGCATCGGACTTGAGCTCGGAATATTCTTTACCAAAAATGGCTCTTTCCGCTTTTGTGTCAGATCTATTGGCGCCACACCTTTTCATATAAATTGATACCATTTTTACTGAAAAATTACGAAAAAAAAAAAAAGGTTTTAACCTTTGTCTCCATCGTTGTGCAATCAACCGCTATGTTTTGTATTGGAAGGAAGAGAGTTTCCAGTCTAGCTAAGGCTACCTTGAGATACAACAGCAGCTCTACTCTGAAACCGCCACGATCGAGATTATTCAATTATGCAGCACTTGGAGCGGGGTCATTAGGTGCTGGATACTTTATTGGAAGATACTATAACAAATCGAAAGAAACCAAAGGGACTTCCAGCGCTACACTTCAGGTGGTTTCTGTAGATGCATCTACAGCCCCACTTTCAACATTGGACTCACCAGTCTATGCCAATGAAGAACAATTCAAACAAGGATTATCAAAAATCATTGATATTGTCGGCAAAGACCATGCTCTGTTTGATCCAGAAGTTTTATCATCACACAATGACTCCTTTTATTCAACTCATCACCCTCCTCAACCAGATAAACAAAAACCCAATGTTGTTATAACCCCAACTTCAACTGAACAAGTATCTCAAATCATGAAAATTGCTCATGAATATCGACTCCCTGTGGTTGCCAGTTCTGGGTTGACTTCACTTGAAGGGCAAAATATTCACACCAGAGGGCCATTTAGTATATCGATTTCATTTGCTGAAATGAATCGAATTTTGGCGTTCCACCCGGACGATTTGGATATTGTTGTTCAACCAGGTGTAGGGTGGGTTGATCTTGCTGACTATTTGAGCGACGATCCAAAGGGCAAAGATTTGTTGTTTGGACCTGATCCGGGGATTGGTGCCAATATTGGTGGAATGGTGGGGACTAGCGCTTCAGGAACTAATGCTTTCCGATATGGTACAATGAAGGAAAATGTTGTCAACTTGACGGTTGTTTTGGCTGATGGAACCGTGATCAAGACTAGACAGAGACCAAGAAAGTCAAGTGCTGGGTATGACTTGACAAGATTTTTCATTGGTACTGAAGGAACAGCTGGGATTATTACCGAAATAACATTGAAACTACACGTACGTCCTAAAGTAGAGCTTATAACTACCGCCGCATTCCCTACTATCAAGGACGCGGCAGCGGCAGCTCAGACTATAATTGGGAAAGGAATCCAACCAAACGCTATGGAATTGTTGAATGATACAATGATGTCATTTGTAAATGAAGCTTCTGATGGTGAACACAGATTGGAAAAACCAACCTTGTTTTTCAAATTAGGAGGTCCTACAACCAAAGCAGTTGATGAGCAATCTCGGGTTGTGGAAGACATTGCCAATGTAAATCATGCTATAAAAGTTGAGCGAAGCGAAAATGCTGAGCAAAACGCCGAGTTGTGGGCAGCAAGAAGAAACGGTCTTTGGTCCACTTTCCAAGCTGGTGCTAGTCGTCTTGCCAATCCTGATGATACACAAATTTGGACCACAGATGTGGCTGTCCCTGTATCCAATCTTTCTGAAGCCATCTCCCAAATCAATGATGATTTGATCAAAGCTGGATTTGATGGTAAATTCTCAGTATTGGGTCATATTGGTGATGGAAATTGTCATTTTCTCATCATTTACAACTCACCTGACTATAGCAAAGTCCATGCCGCGGTTGACCGTATGGTCTCACGCGCTTTACAGCTTGAAGGTACATGTACTGGTGAACACGGTGTTGGGGTAGGCAAAAGAAAGTATCTTTCTGAGGAATTGAGTGAATCAACTATTGACACAATGAGAAAATTGAAATTGGCGTTAGATCCGAGAAGAATATTGAATCCCGATAAGGTTTTCAAGATTGATCCAAATGATGATTTGGATGAACAGTTGAACTCTGGTCATGTTATTGAGAAACATGAGTGTATGCATAATCATTAGAATAAAAAGACTGTATAGAAATAGAGATGCTTTTCGCGCTAACAAAAAAAAAAAAAAGATGTAGTACAAATCCAGACTGCTATCCACAATTTTCCAAATTGATGCAGTGCCATGGGTAAACAGTTGTGGTTCAAGGGGCCCGTATGCGGTACCGACAACTGTAGATCACGACTATACAGAAACAGAGATGGTCTAACCATTTGTCAATACGGCCACGTTCTTGAAGGCGCAGTTGAATATAATGACGATCAAGATCAACAACCGGTACAAACGAGAAGACTAAACGTTGTTGCTGTTGACGAACGAGGGAATTTTGCCAGTCAATCAAGTCAACGACTGATCAGGAAACACAAATTGGACAAATTAACTGGGAGTGAAGCGTTGCCGATATATTTTCGATGTTTGCAAATCATTTTGAAGAGCCAGTTGGATGCAGTGGTGCGACAGTATTTCAGTGATGGAGTTAAATCTGATTTAACAGATATAGTCAAGACGTATTGGTGCAGAGCGTTGGGTCACTATTACCACATAGATGAACATGATGAAGATGAGAGCGGGAATAAACGAAAACGCTCTTTGGATGTGTTGGATTTGATATGTATTATCTATACGGCCAGTTTGGAGCTCAAAGCATACCCATTTTATCTCACTGATGTTGTTGAATGTGTTACTTTGGACAAAGTACCCTTCTTCAAAACGTATAATCTACTACCGACAGAGGAGTTGGAAAAATTGCACGGTTCATATCAAGGGAGATTACAAGCACACCAAGTACCCAGTGAAGGACAGATATTGCGACGAATATTTTACTTGAGTCAAGTCATTTTGGATAAAGAGTTGAATGTTCCTACCAGTTACTACTACCCCTTCATTTATGATAGATTAGCCCATACTTTACTCCTACCGAATACGCCTGATTTGTTTATGTTGATTTACCAATTTCTTCATCTTTGCAAAGAGACTGGATTCGAAATTCCCAAGAAAATCAAAAGTGCAAACAAGCTCACTGAGTGCTTTCCTGAAGTATATTTGACTGTGGTCATTATATACATTACAAAAATGCATTTTGAATTTGGTAAACTCAAATTTCAACCTAATGACTGGTTGAAACAAGTCAAGGCATACAATCAAGAGTATGAATATACCAATGAAGTGAGTGATGGTACTTTACTCAATTGGTCAGTTGATAAAACTGAACGTTATGCTGATTGGATCTATAACCACTTGATGCCGGAAAAGTATAAAGATGAGAGGGGAAATGGGGACACGGGTGATCTTTCGGTAATGGAGAGGCGACTTTTCCAAATATTTACGCTAGAGGGTGTTACAAAGGAACTGGATATACCGAAATTGGTTATGGATAATGAAGAATCCTTCACACCCAAGCTCAAAACACTCAAGAATATAATGGATGCAGGGATGAAGCTTGAGGCAGACACTGATTATTCCAAAGTTGATAAATTGTTGTTCACATTGTTGAGTAAAGCCATAAATGTATCAACGACTGAGTTGAATAGCATATACGAGAGTACGATCAAACATTTTACTAAAAAGGCTAGGTAAATATACGGTGCTGTGCGTGGTTCCTTGCTCATTGAACTGATTTTTTTTTTATTTTTTTTATTGACCCAACAAAGTTGTAAGACGGGAACTGGCGGGCTCACTTGCAAAGATGCGGACTTTGTTGGTGATTTTTCGATGCATATTGATTAAACACAAAAAGAAGTGGGGTAAACCCATTGGTTTACCACATCCTGAAGTCCGAAATGGCCCTCACTGAGATAAGCTCTTGTAAATTTGTGGCTCAATACGGTACTGACATGATCTACTTGTCTATCATTGCTCGACGCAGAACGAGTTATTCCTCTTTAATGGGTGGGTCGAAGTGGAGGTGGTCTAATAACGACACAAAATACAAACTCCGAGAATTCCCTCAAATGCATTAAAAATCAAAACTTACCGGTGATTAACCCGATAGGGTAAGTTATCGCGCAAAACCGAGAAATTCAGGACCCAATATAAAACTTATAACTTATTCACAAAATTTGACAAAGAGGGTGTAGCACACGTCATTTGATTTGCTGTTGATGATGGCTTCACAAGCTCCCTTTGATCCGAGTTTGCAAATGGCATCAATTTCTAAGTCTATTATATTAATAAACGACAGAAAAGAACGTTGGTTGTAAAAAATTTAGTTTGTTTTAGTTCGAATCAATTAGGCACTTATGCATTCGAAAGAGCAGCCCACACTCAACATAAGTAAATCTCACCCACTTTTAATTATGGAGTATCTGATCATTATTGTTCTGTCTTCCTTATTTCCAGTGGGGGAAGGGGAGAGGGTGCTATGTAAATTAAACCCACTTGATCAAAATGAATGAATCAGTCGTCAGCCCTTGTTGACAGCAATTGAGGAAGTTTTGTTTCACTGTCCTTTTATTTTGATGAAGAAGGTTTCGCCATTGCATATTACTAATATAGTAGTTATACATTATTAACTTTAAGACTTTGAAAAAAGTAACTTTGAAGCCAATTGCACCAGGTACGTTGGAATGTTATAGTACGATCGAAAGTAGTACTTATAGAGGACTATACACCTTGTATCTGTATAGATATATAGATATATAGATATATGAATGACGAGAAAAGGTCGTGTCAAGATGGAGAGACTGTTCGATAGGGGTTGTTACTCTTATATACAGTACATATTAACTAAAACTGGAAACCGAAAAAAAAAAAAAAAAAACCCCACAAAATATTTAAAAGGTTTGTCCTCTTAGTTAACTGACCAACACTCTCTCTCTCTCGCAAACTGACTCCGAAAATTTGTCAACTGACAAGAAACGCTATAAATACCCAACAAAATTTCCCTTCATCAAGAGTTTGTACTTTCGTATTCTTTTCTCTTTTTCTCGATAGTCAATTGACTTTATTACAACTTTCACATTATTCAAAACAACTCAGTCAACTAGATTATTTTTTTTACAATGGGTGGCGATTTACCTTTAGAAATTGATGTTAAAATCCCAACCGGATTAACTTACAAACAACCAACGGGTTTGTTCATCAACAATGAATTTACCTACCCAAAACAAAAGAGAACTTTTGAAGTTATTTCCCCAGTTAATGAAGAAGTAGTTGCCAGTGTTTATGAAGCATTGGAGGAAGATGTTGACGTTGCCGTTGATGCCGCAATTGCTGCTTATCAAACTTGGTCAACTAGTGCTCCGGAGCTTAGATCTTCTGTATTGTACAAAGTCGCTGATTTGGTTGAGAAGAATGCTGATACTTTGGCTCAAATTGAAACATTGGACAATGGTAAATCCATTTCAAATGCAAAAGGTGACGTTCAATTGGTTGCCAACTACTTTAGATCATGTGCTGGTTGGTGTGACAAGATTTTGGGTTCTGTCATCAACACTGGGGGTACTCATTTCAACTATACTGAAAGAGTTCCATTGGTTTGTGGTCAAATTATTCCATGGAACTTTCCTCTTTTGATGTTGTCGTGGAAATTGGGTCCAGTTTTGGCCAGTGGTTCCACAACTGTGTTAAAAACCGCTGAACAAACACCATTGTCAGCCTTGTTTTTCGCCAAATTATTGGTTGAAGCTGGCTTGCCAAAAGGTGTTGTCAATATCATTTCTGGTTTTGGTAAGACTGCTGGTGCTGCTATTGCCAGCCACATGAAGTTGGAAAAGGTTGCTTTTACTGGATCCACTCTTGTTGGTAAAACCATTATGAAGGCTGCTGCCGACTCAAACTTGAAAAAGGTGACATTGGAATTGGGTGGTAAGTCTCCAAATATCGTGTTTGATGATGCTGATGTTGATAATACCATTAAAAACATTATTGCTGGTATTTTTTACAACTCTGGTGAAGTCTGCTGTGCCGGTTCACGTGTCTTGATTCAATCTGGAGTTTATGATGAAGTTGTAAAGAAATTGAAGGCTGCTGCTGAAAATATCAAATGTGGTGATCCATTTGACCCAAACACCTTTATGGGTGCTCAAGTTTCCGAAATTCAAATGTCAAAGATTTTACAATACATTGAATCAGGTAAGGAACAAGGTGCAAAGATCATCACTGGTGGTTGCAGAGCTGACGGTAAAGGTTACTTTGTCAAGCCAACCATTTTCGGAGATGTTGCTGGTCACATGAAGATTGTCAAGGAAGAAATCTTTGGTCCAGTTGTCACATTGATCAAGTTTGATACTGTTGATGAAGCAATTGAATTGGCCAACAACACTGAATATGGTTTAGCTGCAGGTGTTCACTCAAGAGACGTTAACAAGTGTATCTATGTCTCAAGCAAAATCAAGGCCGGTACCATTTGGGTCAACACTTACAATGATTTCCACCCAATGGTTCCATTTGGTGGATTCAGTGCTTCTGGTATTGGTAGAGAAATGGGTGAAGAAGTGTTCCATGAGTACACTCAAACTAAAGCTGTGAGAATCAGATTAAACACAAAGTTTTAAACTCGGTTTGTAATGTTTGTATGATCTATAGCAAAAAAGAGAACGATATTTAAGAGTTAAGATAGTTCGTCGTAGATAATTTTAATTATAGCAGTTACTGTGTCCCAGCGCTCTATTTTTGTAGATCAGTGTTGGTAGCACCAAAATCAACAACAAACAAATCAATTCACCAATCCATAACCTACATTTATTTTGTTTTCAATCATGGCACATGGTCACGATGAACAGCTGAAAGGACGGAAAAAAGACTCTATCGAGCTCTTTCTTGGAAGCTCACAACTTTTCCTCGAAAATGGTCTATCACAATTACGATACATGATATTAACAGAAGGACTTTCAATTCCTGAAGGATATGACCAATGTCCTTACAGATCCTATGTGTGGTCAATTTTAAGTCGTACACAGACGTTCTCCACCGAACATTACTTGCAGCTATTGTCAGAACTGGAAAACAGCTTGAGCAAAGAGCTACGAATGAAAATTAAGAATGACACTTTTCGTACATTAATGAATGATCAAAGGTTTCATCAAAAAGTAAGTGAAGATCTGCTAATTAGAATTTTGTCATGTGTTGCAATGACCAATGATGTGGGCTATGTTCAAGGGCTCAATGTGCTACTTGCTCCTATTGCATACAGTTGTCATCGAAGTGAACCACAAGCATTTGCTATACTACACTCCGTAATCACCTACCATATCCCACTATACATCACACCGAATTTAGAAGGTGTTCATACTGGTCTTAGTCTAGTTGATGTTGTGCTTAAGCTGATTGATCCAGTGTTAAGTGAAGCATTGGACTCAAAATTTTTGAAAACGGAGATTTATGCGTTTCCCTCAGTACTTACATTAAGTGCATGCACGCCACCGTTGCAAGCAGTTTTGAAATTGTGGGATTTTTTATTTGCATATGGGTTCCATATGAATATCTTGTTCATTGTGGCCCAATTGATTATTCATAGGACGGTAATTTTGGAATCGGAACAACCAATGAAAATTTTGCGTAATTTCCCTAGTTTGGAAGCTAATGAAATTATCAAGTTGAGTTTGAGTTTTATACCTGAGTTGCCGAAACCACTTTTTGAGTTGATTGCAAGGCATGGATACGATAAATCTGTCCCCAAAAGATTGAAGGCATTTTTAGCTGATGGGGAATAATTGATGGGGAGAGGGAAGACGCACAGGAAGCCGTTGTAACCAGACGCTTTGGTATTCATTACATCTAGAGGAAAATGCAACGTCATGTATTAAGCTTTTTCTATCAAAGATTATTGAATCCATACATTGTAAATAATATTGGATGTAATGACGATGAAGCTATTTCATTACACTTTCAGCCAAGATCTCATCGCGAGAGAAAGTACGGCGAACAAATTCCGATGCTCATAACCGAATATGGGCCCTTTACTGGCCTTATTGAAAGTCTCAACAACCTGATGGCTGCAAAATGTCCCATTAAGCTCCTGCGCGAAAATAATTGGACCCTTGTGCATTTTCTATTGAAAAGTACATTTGGACTAACGCACACAAGTTGACCACTATATGAGCACCAGCTATTTAGTCTATTGGAACTGGGGTCAGTACGCCTTATTTTTTTTTTTTTCTCCCAACTAAGTCATGATAAAGTTCCATGCCCAGAAAATAGAGCCAGATATGAAATATAATACACCAGTAACATAACATCTGCTAAGATAATTTCCACCCCATGAATCCAGCACTTTTCCGCCGAGGTAAGAGTTGCGTTTACGAGAGTCGAGTTTGACCTGTGCTGCATATTGATTAAGAGTAAAAGAAATGTATTTTAGTGGAGCCGATTTCCCCACTAGAAACTTTCAAGTGAGATTATAAGTACCACACATTTTGCCCTTATTCTTACTTTTGCATCTATTTCAAACCCCAAGTGAGAAACTATGAAAGCAGATGCAATCAGCAGCGGGCTTCGTCACATTACCTCAAACGCATCAGAGGTTAGGGTTGTTGACCCAAAACACAATGCAGGTGATGTTGATTTGTTACACCAAATTGGCTACAAGCAAGAATTGAGACGTCATTACTCCATCATTCAAGTATTTGGTATCGCATTCTCCATTATGGGATTGTTGCCCAGTATTTCATCAGTTCTTGCAATTGGGTTGGCATCAGGTCCAGCAGGTTTAGTATGGGGATGGTTTATCGCCAGTTGTTTCATCTTTAGTGTTGGCACCTCAATGTCGTTTTTGGGTAGTGCAATCCCTACAAGTGGTGGCTTGTACTACTATTGCAATTACTATTGTCCTGATATTGTTCGAGTTCCCTTGAGTTACCTTATAGCATGTTCAAATTCATTAGGTTTATTGGGCGGGTTATGCAGTATTAGTTATGGTTTCGCCGTGGAGGTGTTGTCTGCCATTTCCATTGCCCGAGACAATACATTTGAAATTACCAATTTCAAATGTTATGGAATCTTTTGTGCTTGTATCGCTCTGAATGTTGTCATTTCGTGTTTGACCACTCGCCACGCCGCCAAGTTTCAAACATTGTCCATTATTGTCAATATGTTTTTGGTGATACTTTTTCTCATTGCGGTTCCCATTGGGTTTTCAAGAAATAATAGTTTCAACTCAGCAAAGTATATGTTCACCCACTTTGAAAATGCCAGGGATTGGCCAACTGGTTGGAGTACAATCATGTCTTTTCAAACTGCGATTTGGACAATTGGAGCATTTGATTCTGTAATTCATTGTTCAGAAGAAGCATTAAATGCACAAAGATCAATTCCGTACGGAATTTTGGGCTCTATTGGGGCTTGCTGGTGGTTTGGCTGGTTCATCATGATTGTTTGTGCTGCTTGTATCAAAGATGCCGATGTTGGTAGGGTTTTGGCTTCGGAAACGGGCTCACCAATGGCACAAATTATCCTTGATTCATTGGGGAAGAAGTGGGCAGTGGCATTCATGGCAATGATTGCAGTTGGACAATATTGTATGGCCATCTCAATCATGATTGCATTGTCACGACAAATTTGGTCTTTTGCTCGCGATGATGGATTACCAGTTATTTACAAGTGGGTCAAATATATTGATCCCAAAATTAAAGTGCCCGTTAGAGCTACAATCTTTGCTGGCTGTTTGGGATTGATTATGGGTTTATTAGTCACGATTCCAGGCACCGCTGGCGCAAACGCCTTGTTTTCACTTTGTATCACGTCGAATGGTCTCTCATGGGGAATGCCAGTTTTTCTTGTGACATTATCATACGGAAGAAACAAGTTTATCTCCGGCCCTTTTTACTTTGGACTCAAGTGGAGCACCGTTGTCAATTTGATTACAATTTGTTGGTTAAGTTTTGCAATTGTTATGAGCATGTTTCCCGACTCTACCCGTGTAACCAAGGATACTATGAATTACACGGTTGCAGTGAATGCTGGCGTTTGGATTTTATCATTGACTTACTATTTTGTTTGGGGTCATAGAGCCTATTCTGGACCGAAATCCAATCTTGACGACTCCGATTCAGAAATTTCAAGCGTCAAGAATTTGGATGAACTTTTGAATGAGAAAAAATAGAATTGGTGCAAAGGCGGTTTACATTAGTTGAGTGGTTTATGAATACTCTCTTTGATTCGATTTGTAGTACGTATGTACAAACAGCTACACTTTGCACTATTTTGCTTTACCCCCTGCGCATTCCTCGTTTAGATGATGTTTCTCTTGAAATCTTCATGGTCAAAATAAGTTGCAAGAACTGTACGGTCATTGTACAGTCTTCCTGAAAGCTCCATTATCGCCTTCAATGCGGACTTTTCGTCATCAAATTCAATAAATATTTTCCCCAATCCGGCGATATTCAACTGCTGCAATCCTGGTGTAAAATCATTGGCTGGTCGTGGAATTTTGATGGACACAACTGTCCCAAACTGAGATGCTTCATCTTTTATATCTTTGTGCAAAAACCTTACATTCGAATCATCCATCAAGTCTTTTATCGAAACAGCATTTATCAACTGAACCACATTTGAACTAGCTCTAGGGCAAACTAGTTCATTATTTACTAATTTTGGCAACGTATAGTAATCAATAGGTCCATTTTGTATTGGTGTTTTTTTATTTGGAAGGCACGAGTAAAAAGCATTCGTCACAAAAGACAATCCCATCAACTTGTCAATGATACCTTCCTCATTCAGTCTGAATTCTGCAAATATCAACCCCAAAGGCTCTTTAGTACCTTTTTCTCGGAAATATTGCATTCCAACGAGAGGGGCCAATGTCAGAAGATGTTCCCTTGCATCATCAGAGGAAACATTGGGCGACACAACAAGGGAAATCTTTCTTGGGCTATCTTTGACAATTTCCTGGACCTCCTCTGAGGTAGTCGCTTCATCCTGAACAACATACTCATTTGGTCTGGATATTTGTAATCGGAATTTATCCGCCAATTCCCTTCTTTCAACATGATTCTCCTTATAAGCATTGAAAAGTAGTTTTGTGCCATTTAACGAGTAAATAATTGTTGCACACTCACTATTATTGAATTCAATAATCAACGTCTTGTCATCCTTTGATTTCCTTTTACTGTGTACATTATTACTTGAGCTTTGTTCGAAATCAATCATTCTTAAATAGTCGTTAAAAAATTCAACAATCTTCAAGTAATTAATCGATTCAATGCCACTAATGACTAGAGTTTTCGCCACTCTTGAATCAACGGGATCAATCCTACTTGCTTCGTTCAAAATATCGTTGCTATTCGATAGTCTATCTTTCACCAACCCTTCTAGCTTTGTAAAATCAACAGGACGTGGGAATCCAGGCAATGGAAACAACCCTGATAGTTTTGCTCTTGGCGCACTTACTTTTTCAAAGCCCTTTGCCTTGACACCCCACCGCGAGTCAATAACCTTGATTTCATTCAATGGTTGTACCCCACTTAAGCTTTCCAAATGGCGTTCCAATTCTTTAATACCGTTTTCAATGTCAGCTTTCGACAATTTTGCTTCTGACCTAGGAGGGAGTGTTTGCTGAAATCTGCGAGGCTCAGAATGATAGCTTGTGTCGTACTGATCTCTCTTTCGCGACTGGTTAGGCCAATAAGAGTTTTCTTGGTAGTCATCGTACCGCCTCTTGTTGTTCCTAGGCCTATAGCTGTCACCATGGTACGAATTCGGCCCATTCTGTGGTTCGGGATACCGCTGCTTTGCTCGATATGAATTTGACCCATCGAAATACCTCTGCTGCTCTCCATATGAGATCGATTCATTACCTCTCTCGAGGTGACTGCTTCGAGCGACATTATTACCCCTCTCGACATTTCTTTCATTACCTCGAGAAAAGTTCGATTGGTTAAGTGTTTCAGAATTTCCTTCATTTCCTTCATTTCCTTGATGTGCGATTGGCTCCTGTGGTGTATCGGCATATCTTTCCTTTCCACGATCTCGGTACGCATAAGCTTGATAGATACTTCTGTCATTACCACTTATATTTTGACGTAGGGGATGAGAGGGATCATTGTGTGTGCCTGAACTGTGGTATTTTTGGGGGTATTCTTCACGCGATCGAATCGATGAACCTGAGCGTGCTGATGATGTCCTGTTAGTATCACCGTATTTTCCTCTTCGCGAATATTCGTGTGGTGATGGGTTTGACATACTGGTGTTGAACAATAGCGAGAGCAGGCGATGTAGCTAAAAATGATGATGCACACTGTTGCTAACTTTTCGTTAGATTTTTCTGATTTTTTTTTTTTTGCTTCCCAAGCAGTGACTCTACAAAGGGGATCAATGAAAAATTACTTTACTGTTAAATACTCTATGTCTACAATTCATCATGCGCTATCTTCACATCGTCACCATCAACTTCACCTAATGGCACCTCGTCGTGTGTTTCAGATGCATTCTCGTGTACGGTATTGGATGCAATTTGAGTTGGAGAGCTGATTTCACTCTCCTCTGTATCGTCATCCTCATCCTTTTTGTTCTCATTAGCAGCTTTCCTCTCCGCCTCTTTAGCAGCCTCTCTCAACTTCTTTCTATATTCCTTTTGTAATTGTCTTTCCGTCAATTTGTCAAATTGTTCGTCAAAGAGCTTAAGCCGTTCAATGTGGGTGTTCTCCAATTCCATGAGATCAATTACCATTTGAGCGACCCCCTTGGCTAATGACTCGTGGAAGGTGTACAACTCACTCTTGCTAATCTTATTGAACTTTGAATCCGAAAAGTTTAGCAACTCCCCAATTTTACTTATGACTTCTCTATACTCTTGTAAATTCTTATCAAAGGATAGCATTTTGTCTTCTTTACCCATGAGCTTCAACTTGATCCTATCGTTTTCTTTATCAAAGTTGAAACGAGCCTCGTCATATTTCTTACGAATTTCTGCAATTTGCTCACCAAACTTCAACATGCTTGATTGAATCTTCATGATCAACTTTGAGCCATCTTCGTACAAGTTCTTCATGCCGTCTTTTGACAAATCGGTGCTTGACATCTCGAGATATCTCTTGACTTCCTGTTCGCGCTTACCTGCGTTTTTAATCTTTTGCCTCAAGTTATCAATCAGGGCATCATCGCTTTCAAAATCCAACCACTCGATTTGTTCACTCACGTAGTTGGTGAATTTGGAAATTTCCTTTGAGCTCAATTCTTTTGACAAGGTCTCTTCATTAGATTCGATGAGGTCCCTTAACTTGTACAATTGACTCTCCAACTGGTTCCTCGCAGCTGTCAACTCAATCTTGGCATCGTCCAAGTAATTCAAGTAGGCAAGTTTTCGAAGTAACTTTTTCTTTTCGTCCTTAGCTATTGGTTCAATATGAGGGTATACTGCAGGAGGAATTGAAACATAGGTCGACTTTAATGCTTTTGATCTTTTGGATTTGGAATTAGTATCGGTCGAATTCGTGTCACTCGATGTAGAGTTGAATTCGCCTTCCGTTTCTTGTTCGTCATCAGACCCATCAACCAAAACTTCTTGCTCTCCACTGTTCTTAAGCAAATTCTTCAAAAATGAGCCAGATTTCTTGGGTTGGCATTGTATGTTGGCTTTTACGAGATCAAATATCTTGCTCCTGTTGAGCTCAAAAGTAGCTAAGACTTCTTTGTTTTCATCAGACTTGCATCCCAATTTTTCAATCGCACTGGAAACATCACCAAAGTTGTATGATTTGATCAACGAGCCATCCTCAAACAATGAAATAGACAACGAGTCACCAACCTCACCTAGACTAACTTTTGTTGTATTGTCCACCACCGATCCTTCTGGGAATACAACCAACTGCTCTTCATTTCCATTCACACTCACCTCGAAATTATGGTAGCTTTTGTCAACTAGTTTGATATCTTTGGGGCTTTGCGTTTTCGTTTTCAATTTCAAGCCCATTTGAGTGGTTCCCAAGGCGGAACTTTCATCAGTGTTGACCGACTTGGAAATCTTGTCCTCGCCAACAAATAAGGAAACGTGTTTCTGTACAAATGGAACTCTTGTGGAACCTCCGTTCAATATCACCGACTTTAAACTCTCAACAGATAAGCCAGATTTCTTCAAGGCGGTTTCAATTGGTTTGGTAACTCTGTCCATTAAATCTGAATTGATTTCCTCAAACTCGTCTCTTGTAATCAGAACTTTGAAATCCTTGTCTCCATATATAGACTCCAAGGTCGTGTGGTATTCCGTATTTGCCGACAAGATGATTTTTGCCTTTTCTGCAACCTCATACAATCTGGCGTGAATTTTATCGCTGAGATCTGACGATTCCAAGTTGAAATGATTAAGAAGTTTTTCCAATATAATGGAATAAACCGATTCCGTCAATGTCTTTCCGCCAAACAATAAATCCTCTCCTACACTTTCCATTTGCAAGACAACCTTCCCATTGGATTGTGGGGTGATGGAAAATAACGTTGCCGTAGTATAACCAGCACCAGCATCAAAGACCAAATGATATTCTGAGACATCATTATAATCAGATTGGTCATATTTCTTGTTTCCAGCAAAGTTGAGTGCTACAGAAGTTCCCTCATCTACCAACCCCAAAACGTTTGAAAAATTTGCCAAGTACAAGGAGTCCAAATAGGCTCGACGAGTTGCTTGAGAAGAAAAAGGAGGTATGCTGATTGCAACATCTTCAACTAATGCTGCAGCATTTGGATTTTCTTCAAGATCATTCAAAGCCCTTGCCTTTATTTCATTCAACGACATGGCCAACAATTCCTCCACAGAAAATTGATATGTTGAATTTTCCAATCCGAGATCAAACTTGATAGCATTGTTTCTAGAATCATCTGCCACTAACTTGATGCCAAAATGGGTCCGTAAATACTTTTCAGTGGCAGGATCATCAAAAGATTTCCCAATCAATTGTTTCAAATCCAAAACTGTGTTTTGAGGAAATCTGGTCATCAACGAACCCATTTGGGATCCGTAAGATCTTTCCAAGCCACCATTTAGCTCTTTTCTGATACAGATTCCTGACAAGTCTTTTCTTTTCCCCTCATCTGTCAAAACTAACTCAAATGGAATACCTGGTGCTAATAGCACGGCTTTAGTGAACTGTTGCCCATAGTCAATTCCCACAATCGCTGAAAAGACAGACGATAGTATGCACGCTAACGTGAGAAATAATCTCATTTCTAAAAGCAAAACTGGATTAACGAATGGTATTGGTGAGTTGAAATTGCTTGCGGTGATAAATACAATTTGTTGGCACTTTTCATGTTTTTCATGATTTTTTTCTTTTTTTCTCTCACTTCACAAAACCTGGAGTCGATAATTTTTCATCTTTTGGGGGTGGCGAGGGTAATTCACTGCGAGACTGAGTTCCACTGTGTTGGCGAGAAAGAGTTTTATAAATAGGAGACTGTGATTGAAAACGACAGCTAATAGTCCCACCAGTCTAGCGTAGATTCAACCGATTCTTTTCTTGTATAGTATCGTGGACGTAACACGGAAAAATGAATGAAAAGGACAACACATCAAAAGCAAAGGCACAAAAAAAAAACAAAAAAAGAAAAAGAAACATTAATACATTAATCCCGTAACTACTCTATCGTGTACTCGGATCCCTGATTACATCCTAAGGTAAGTTACAAATGTCTAGGCTAGCCAATCGTTCACGTTTGTGATACGAGAAAGTGTTGGTAGCATAACAAACTCTCATTACTTTGATATGTATGGTAGCGCCAAGGGACTTCAACTTTAAGCAACTTGAATGGGGTAGAGATTTATATAAATGGTCGAAGCTCCACAATTGTATCGATGTAACGAGCCCAATACTCAAGCATCTGCTAGAAACTCAAAGGATGTTGAAATCAGACAAACCCGTCATTCAAAACGACAACGACTCGGTCAACAAGACCAAGGGCACTGTTGTAAATGGCTTAGGCGAAAAAGAGGAGCAGGGTAAGGATACCACGGGCGAAGTTTTGAATGACAATCAATTGAAACAAGTCCATCTCCCGGCCAATGCTGGAGGAGCTGAAGGTGGCAACAATTCTCCATTGGGAAATGAAAAAAACTCCTTGGCTGCAAATGTGGATTTTTCTGATACCAAAAATGTTCCGGCATTGAGTGGAGACGGCAAAGATGGGAATCTGAGTGGTAATGCCATGACGAACTCACTGAACAATTTGGTTTCGAACAATATTGAAAGATTTTTCAGAAGGAGTAAACAGAAAGAAGAGTCTGTTAAAAAAAAAGAACAAGCTGTCTCCGGTGATGTGTCTTTGATCCCACTTGAAGAAGACGGAACACCCCGTAATACACCACCAAATGACACCAATGTGGATACCCAAAGTGTAAAGTCGGCGGACTCAACCAAATGGAGCAAAAAACAAATTTTAAGTCTGGTCTTTTCGTTATTTGCTGGCACACCTCCACAAGACAATCCCAAAAGCAATCCAAACTCCAGCGATGAGGATTCTGATTTTACGACTCCAAATATACAGTTGATTGAGATGCCGAAGATTCCTTCGCGATTTCGGGCAAGAGAGATTAATGGATTTGGGATCCTTTCAAATTCTCAATCTTTGCCAATGGAGACGAAAAAGCAATATCAAAATCTCTTGAATAGTGGTGTCACTTGCGTTTTGCAATTTTGCAAGTATTTGGAAATCACGAGTGAGAGATCTAAGAAACAAGATATAAGAAAGAGCTTTATTGTTCAATTCTCTAGAATGCATTCGGAATTGGCATTCACTGTGGCAAATTTGAATGGGACAGAAAAAGTTAATACTGAGCTTTTGTTGCTGCTAAAGACTTTGTTCAATGATTTGTTTAGCTGCAACCACATTATTTGGATTGCCAATAAGTTTGAGTATGATGATTTTGGAAGAAAGTTTAGAAAAACAATTGCGGAGGTTTTGCGTGAAGAGTTTCAGTATGAGGTTAGTCACAACAGAGATGATTTCTACCGTCATGTTATTGCCGCTAGTTTATTACAATGGAAGAGAAATATCCCATTTCCAAAATAGTTTATATATATATATATATATATTGTATTACATTAGTTTTATTGCATATGAAGAAACGTAAATTTTTTTTCTCTATATGGGTGCAAAATCTTTGCCTCTATTTACTCCGACGGAATGTCCGAGATACGAACTACTGGTACGTTACAAGGGGCAACAGATAGAGATTCCAGAGCAGGCGCTTCAGATAGACAAAACATTTATTGCATCCTCCACAGCTGACCGCTCCTGTAATATATCCACTTTGCTTACCTCCACTATGAAGTCTTCTTCTAACCTTATCACATCGCATCGGAAAAATTCTCAATAGCAAAAACAAAAAAAAAATTGTCTTTCAACAAGAGAAGCTGTTTGCACATTTTCTTTTTCCCTCTTTTCTTGGGCTTGGTACATATTACCCTCCTCCCGCTGGATTCGATTGGAATAAAACCCCTTTCAAGAACTCAAGATTGATCACACTCAACCATGTCCGATGAAAAGATGTATATTTCGTACAATAATGTACACCAATTGTGTCAGGAATCAGCTGACAAGATCAAACAATTTAAACCCGATTTGATCATTGCAATTGGTGGAGGTGGGTTTATCCCAGCGAGAATGTTGCGTTCATTTTTGAAAGAACCAGGCCAACCAAATGTTAGAATCATGGCCATCATTTTGTCCTTGTATGAAGAGATTGAAAACTCTGATGGAGTGCAAGAAAAGCCAGGTACTAGAGTCAGCAGAACTCAATGGATTGATTATGCTCAGTCCAAAATCGACTTGGTTGGGAAGAACATCTTGATCATTGATGAGGTTGATGACACAAGAACTACATTACATTATGCCGTCTCAGAGTTGAAGAAGGATGTCGAGGAACAAGCCAAAGCTTCCAACGCTGATCCCAAGAGCACTAAGTTTGGTATCTTTGTTTTGCACGATAAAGATAAGAAAAAGAAAGCGGATTTACCAGACGAAATAATGAAGACCGGCAACTACTTTGCTGCAAGAACTGTGCCTGATGCCTGGATTGCTTACCCGTGGGAATCAACGGACATTGTGTACCATCAAAAGAAGGCCGAAGAACAAGGTAATGATGTGTTCCTTCCTTCTACTACAAAAGAATAGAGTTGTGTATAGATGTTAAAGCATAGATTCCAATTTCAATCAATCTCTATAACCTCGGGACTTCGTTCATGGTTTTTTAATGATGGATGGCTTGTATTTTTATCCTTTCTCTTTTTGCTTTGTCGCAAAGACTGACCAGATCCGGCAAATGCCTCTTTACTTTTCGCTTCATCCCTCATGCCTTCATCAATCTCCTCTTGAGTAGGTAAAACCACAGGAAATCCAAAGAATAGCTGATTATCAGGTAGAGTTAATGGCACTGCAGGAGCATTAGGATCCAAATCATCCATTGTGTATTTTCCATTTAAAGATTTGGTATCCTCCACTTTCTTCCCCGATAACTTTTGCCCCGATCCTCCGAATTTTGAAGCTGATCCACTATTCGATATCGCATCGCCCACGATTTGCGCATAATTGATAGATTTGGCCATTGTAGCAGCACCAGCTCCTCTATTTACACTAGATGGGTCGATCGGTTTCAGCAGTGATGGTGTGACACTTTTCGGTTTATATTCAGGCTCCACATATCCAACCGGAGGAGCAAAATCGGTCTCTAAATCAGTCTCCACAACACAAATACCATGAGTTGAACTCTCTGGCTTCACTTCCAAAACCTTAATTCCGTATATGGAATCGTTATAATTTACTTCAATCACGTCATTCACGGTCAATGTTGAAAATTTTCGCAAAACATTCTCCAACACTGCTTTGGGATCACTAATATCCAAAAAGTCTACACTTTGTGGTTCTATTTTGACAAATTTCCCTAAACTAAGATCACAATTCCTGATTTTGATCAAGCTTCCTGGTTGTAGTTGTAACGTGTCCATCATCCATTGAGGGATGTAACATCTTCCTTCTTCACTGGTAAACTCCAAAACACCACTGTGTGTCAAAAGATCTTTCTGTTCATTTCTAAGCTCAAACAACATAGGGTATCTGATGTGCAACATTGTTAACTTGTTCAATGCTGATGGTGGCAAAAAGATCTTGCCTCCATAGTTTGCATCATCCTTGCGAACTAAATCAGGCATCATTGCAATTGGATAGCATCTAAAGTATTCTTCAAACGTGTTACTGGCTGGCATTCCAAAACCGGACATCCCTCCTCCGAATACGGAGGATCCAAAACTAGAAAACATGTAGCGTGTTGATGAAGGGGAGAGGATAAGTACGTGGGTATTATGCTTTTTTTTCATTTGCCGTTAAATATTTTTGTTAGTGCGCACTGATATACAAATACTACATAGGTACATGGAATCTCCCCTCAACTTCAGCGTCTGGTTTGTTGAGTTACTCTTACAAGTTCTTGAATCATCTCCTTTTTGTTATCATCCAAATCACCAAACAAAATGTGATACTTTTCTGGTTCATTTTGTTGCATAGAAAGGAAAACTTGAACAAACTCTTCAAATCCATTAACCCTATCAATAGGTGTTTCCCTGAGAGCTTCCATTTCCGCTTCGTCCATCTCATACTCATCATCTAAATCGCCTATGTCAGCGAACTCATCATTGTCATCATCATCTGTTACCTCGGTTTTAACCTGGTCCTTTTGACTAATTTCATTAGTTAAGATTGAATTTTTGGTTCTGATCGCATTTGGCAAAGCAGCCACGTTGTTTATAAGTAAATCAACAGTTTCTCCAACCAAGTCTTCCTGAATGCTTTTGACGGCTTCACTTTTAAGGATGGCCAAAGCGCATAAAATCTGTAATTTGCATCCATAGACACTCTGGAAATCATCACTATGTTTGATCCATAATTTGTAAAACTCCACAGTAAAACCTCTGGATCCTATAAAGTTGACTGTATTTACTGGATCAACAAAAATGGCAGCAAAAAGAATACGAAGTAATGATAAACGGTGCAACATGAATCCGTCAAATGCATTTTGGGCGTCCAAGTTATGGTAAATTTCAAATATTTCAGTCAAGAAGTTTGGTAAAAGAGATGCAATTCGCGTATCCATGGCCAAAATGGTTAGTTCAATATCTTCAAACGCCGAGTGAGCAAATATTGGATCCATGTCTTCTTGTTTCAAAACACCGAAGCACACATTCATCATTGATTGGACATAAGGATGCTGCATGGTAACTTGAGGATTGGTAAATCCTTTGTTGACAATACCCACAAAGAATGGTTGAAACAGATCAAAATATTCGTAAGCATAAGTCTCGAATGCATCAATCACACTCTGGTACATTGACCACATAGTAGTTGTCACCTCTTGATTCAAGTACAACAATGACTCCATAATCTCAACGATTTCCGTCAAAAATACCACCATCGCATTTTCCAAAACAAAGCTGATTAACTCTTGAACCACCGTCTCCAAACGAGTTCCTATTTTCGAGGCATGTGAGGTGGAAAGAATCAAGGTGGTCAATGTACTCAATAAGCCACTTGCCTGGTACTCCTTGTCGGTTTCGATCGCTCCTCCTGCGCTTTGCAGTTCAAGAATATCATTGCACAATTGAAGAAATTGTTCAACCAACTTAGTTCCAAGCTCAACGGCATAAGGTTCAAGACTTTTGGCAAACTTCTCAACAAAAGTGTCCATCACATTGGTTAAAATCTCACTTTCGTACTTTTTCGATTTCTCCAACAAATTCTCCAATAATTGAGGCGCTTGGTCTGCAACATGGGCTGCTACTGAGTCCTCCTGAACCAAAGTAGCCAATGCATCTGCAGCTGTCAACTGGATTGGGAATTGGTTCTCATTTTGGAAACAAGTGATGATTCCTTGGAAAATCGATTGCAAGACTTGCATATCACTGTATTTGTGATTGTGGAACATAGCAATCGTATCACAAGCTCTTGCAGTAAGCCAAGGTGTTTTTGTAGCATTCTCATTTGACAACTCAGGAAGAACATACGTTGCAAGCATATTGTCCACTTGTCCATGACATGGTGAAGATTTTTGGTCCAACTTGTATGAAATTGTGGAAAGTATTCTGAGGGCTCCCTCAGTTTTCATTGCAACCTCCTGGTTTCCTCGATCGTTTGTTCTTTGCGTAAAGATGTCATTGATGATTCCGAAAACCACATTTATAGTCAGCTTGAACTTTTTATTGGAAAGTCTGAACACAAAATTGATGGCAGCAACATCACTGGTCTTTTGTTCCCTATTGACATCAAAAAATCTTCTAATATATTCAAATGTGTCGTCTTCGTAAAGTTCCATTGTTTCTTGCGTAGCTTGCAAAGATGGAAGTATCAAATGTCCGATTATAGCATCCAATTTATCACCCACCAATTCCCAACATGGCGTTTCAATTATGAGCTCCAAAAATGAAATCATATAAAACAATGATGCTTCACTCAACCATATCTTTCTGCTCGACCAATCTTCAATTATCTTCCAATAGGAGCTGAGGATTTCAGGAACGAAATTTGTGAGAAATATTTGAGTAAAATCGTTCTTTTCCTTGGTTAAATACCCGCCACCATGTTTGTTCAATAAACGATTCATATTGGCAAAACACCACTTAACTGCTTTCACTCGAGGGTGTAAAGCACGCTGTTCTGGTATATCTTCCTCCATAAGCTCTTTGGGTAAAGGCTTGTTGATTATCAGAATATGTATTTTACACCAGAGACCCAATTTGTTTATATCCATCAAATATGCCGGAAGGGAGGAATATGTGGCATTCTTGAATGATTTAACAATGAGGTAGAGCATTTCGTCGGTCACAGTACTTCCATCGTTGGAAATCAATGTCTGGGCCAACTGTTCAATAATTGGAAAGATCTCTTGGGCAATCGTTTCCACAACGGGGTTGGAAAAATTTTTCAGTTCAAGACCAGCCCATCTATAACTCTTAACATATTCATGCAAGCAAATCAACCCCACTAATATTTGGTCTTGATCTTGTGATGAAAGTAAATTGACAATCAATGCTGTTAGCTCATCCCACTTATCGTAGCTCAATATCCCGTTCAATGCAGTTGACAACGAAAATTTAATCTGGTTTATCTTGTGTGCTTTCATCAACGTGGGGACCAATTTGCTCTTTATATCACTTTTTTCATTTTCAAGAAGGAAATAGCTTGCTGGTTGTTTGGTACTTTCAGGCGCAATCCAATAGTTCAAAACTCTATTCTTGAAGAAAATTGCAGCTGCAATCTGTGTGCCAAGTTGAACCCCAGGCTCAATAATCAAGTCCAACAAATAACTCGTAAATCCGGGTTGTTGTTCATAAACGTGTAGTGACTGCTCGCTACTTTTTCTGACATGTTGGTCTGCGTCTAGAGTACCACCCAAAGCTTGAAGAAGTGAATCTTTATCCATTTTGAAATCAATTTAATGGTAAGGGAATGTACAGGATAAATGCGGTATGACTTCTATGGATATTTCAAACCTTTGTGCTAGCAAACTTTGGTTCGGAATATTGCCCTGGGTGCCAAAATATCAAAACTATGTCAATAATATATAACTCTGACGAAAAATTTGTTAAGTCAAAATTTTTTTTCTCGAACAGTCGCGATGGAGTAGTAAAGGACACTACCTATCAAAGAAGCTCTTCCAAGTCAACACTTGAGGAATCATTTACACCCCAAACTGTCAACAAAGTCGGCTCCGGTTACCACGATGGTGAAAACGGAGATCAAAGGATTTCAAATACTACCAATAAACATACGAGGAACAGTGTCAACCCATTACGTATATTTCAAGAAGCATGATTCTAGGACTAATCCCGATAGCACCAACAATACATCAATCTTTCTTTGCAACTTGCCAATACTAAGCGACTTGCAAACGATTAAGAAATACTTTCAATCGGTGGCTTTAGGAGCAACGATTGAAGGTTACACCCAATCATACTTGACAGACACCACAGAAGATGTATGGCTAGATTTGACAAAGTTAACATCTGACTTACCTGTGGGGAATACCGACGAAACTGCCAGTAAGTTACCCAAAAATTGTGCAGTGGTTACATTTATAGATAAGAGCTCCTTCCAGTTGGCGTTCAATTCATTGAAAAGGTTAGCGTCAAGTGGTACTGTATCTACTTGGCCAATGAAGGAAATTACCTCCTCTTACTTCTTGAACCTTTACAAGCTGAAGATCTTGGACAAGGAAAAGCTTTCTGAGAAGGTGGCACAAGCGTTGAAAGATTTTGATAATGCAGAACAAGAGAGTATTGAGAATTTGCAAAACCAAGCAAGCTTGGTTGATGAAGATGGGTTCCAGTTGGTGGTAGGATCCCATAGGAAAACGAAAGCTGGTATACTTGGAAAACAGAACTTGGCATCAACCGTTGAAAGTGAAAAAGCAAAGAATAAAATGAAGAAGAAGGAGAAACAAGATTTCTATAGATTCCAGTTGAGGCAGCGAAAAAAAGAGGAAATGAATGAGCTATTGAGTAAGTTCAAGTCCGACCAAGAGAAGGTTAGATTGATGAAGGAGAAGAAACGTTTTAGGCCTTATTAGTTGTGTACACTATTAGAAGCTTGTAAAAGAGATGTTGCTACCATGCGAATTCAATCGACAGCAGAACTTCCATCACATTCATCATGAAGTCCCTTCAATTAGAGGACGACTTGAAATCTATTTATTCCGATTATATAGAGAGATATTTTCCTAATTCCAAATCCCCTACGATTACACCAGACGATTTTGAAATACTATCAACGATTAGATACGATCCATCTTTATCAAAGCATCCCCCAACAACTTACCATGAAATATCGCCCCTGAATGTGTTTCTCTTGCCAGAGCACGTTGCAAGATTACGATATACCTTCCAGTTTTTCCACTATCTATATGGCACCCCCTTTGACTCGGAGATCACTGAAGATTTTTTGTTGAAGCAGATCAAGGAGAGTCTTGAGCAAATGGGGAAGCCTTTGGATAAACCATACAAGATACGAGGATTGTTTAAATTGGGTGGGACGGCAAGGTTGGAGATACATGAAACGACCAACCGGGAGAACTTGTTACTGGGATTACAGGAGATCAGTCACCAAGACGGTTCAACTACTTCGTCCATGGATGAGGCTGAACAAAAGTGGGACGTCTACGTAAACACAAGGAGCTCACTTATTTCGCCATTCACATCATTTAAAACCACCAAGAGGGACGTATATAATGAAGCTAGAAAGATTCTTCCAGGCTTGAGACCCGGAAACGAGGAAGTGCTGCTTTTCAATTCTCAAGGTCAATTGATGGAAGGTTCTATTACGAATGTTGCCATCAAAAGAAAGCGTGATGGCAAATGGGTTACACCTTTATTGAGTTCTGGTTGTTTGTGTGGTGTGATGAGGCATTTTCTTTTGCGCAGAAATTACATTGAGGAAGATATAGTTTTGATTAAAGATGTATCTATCGGAGACGAAATGATATTGTTCAATGGAGTAATGGGTGTGGTAAGGGGGCGAGTTGTGGGTTGATGAAATATACAGTCTATGCTATTCTACTCTATTAAATCTTTAATATCCACGTCGCTGTAACCCAAAATGTACAACACATCAAGTAACGATTTTGTATTTAAACAAGATGGCGCTTGTAGTTGTACCTTTGGTTTCGCATTCCATGCAATACCAAACCCAGCAACTGACATCATTTTCAAATCATTGGCGCCGTCACCTATGGCAACTGCATTTTTAGGGTCAATGGCATGCTTTTGAGCTATTTCTAATAAAAGTTCGGCTTTCCTTTCCCCATTGACAATGTCACCAATTGTTTCTCCATTCAAAATGTTGTTTTCATCGACTCCCAAAGTGTTTGCATATGCATAATCCAATCCCAACTCGTTTTTCACATGCTCAGCCAAGGGTATAAAGCCACCAGAGCAAACACCCAATACACACCCCAACTTTTTCAAAGCTTTACTCAACGGTTTCACACCATTAGTGATCTCAATCTTTTCCTCCAACTCTTTCCAAATCGTTGTTGAGTCTATTCCACGAAGTAAACTAACACGCTCTTTCAAGCTCTCATTGAAATCTATCTCACCATTCATTGCTCGAGTTGTGATTTCAGCAACTTTATCTTCAATGCCTGCATAAGCTGCAATCAATTCAATAACCTCTTGGTAAATCAATGTCGAATCCATATCAAAAATAAACAACTGCTTATTTCTTCTTGTTAAGCTCGGTTGAAGGATCAAGTCGTATGGCTGACTCAAACAATGAGATTTGACCAAGCTAAGCGCCTCCTCGTAATTTTCCAATTCGAGTTCATAGTCCCACGCACGTGGGGAAAGTTGAGTTTTGCCAAAACTGGCATGCAATGAGTCTGCGATAAATGTGTCTACAATGGAGACAATAGATTCGGGTGAGTGATCTTCGTGAATGATTAAAGTCAATGCATATAAAGACTTCGCAGACATTGCATTAGCTATGGAGTGGTATTGGCCCGGATCTGAAAAAAAAAAAAATTTAGTTTAATATTACTTATCAACCGTTTTGGAATGTGGAACCATTAGGATCGTGGACACACCACAAAATTGCAACAAGATCTGAGATGCGGCAGGCCTCGCTATTCGCATGAAGGATCAGTTAGGATCTCTACTTTTGCCTCAAGCTTGTGGTGTACAATCAACCATATCTGTCGGGTCGCTACCAAATGAATAACAGTAACTATTCCACAACGCGAAAATGATCCAACTTGAATGTCATTTGCAGACGGGTTCCCTTAAACATGTCTCAATCAACAATAATTAGCAGATCCAAAAATTCAGAAGCACCTTTCTCCGAAACTCAATTGACTGAGATCATTGATAAAAATGCCAAGCTACCACCACAAGAACTTGCCTCCGAGCTAACGAACAAATTAGCGTCGATTTCATCAAAACACAAGTTTATTGTTCAATACACATCGATTGCTGCCAATGAAGAAAAATCATTTGATTTGAACATTGTCACGGATTTTGTTGCCAGTTGGGAGCCTACAAAAGATGGCTGTGTTACTGTTAAACTTGACTTAATAATAGCAAACGAGGCCGGTGGCGAAGCCTCCACTTTGAAACAAATCAATTCGTTATTTATAACTGTCTACTGGATTGCTATATAGGTACTCAATCTAATAAATTATATACAGACTCCAATCGATCATTAAAAGATCTCAAAGATGCACTCTTTTCTAGTAAACTACTTAGCTTGGATTGTAATACTTGAAGCCTCTTACTTACGTCAGAATCCTCGTTGGGATTGAAATCACTAATGGACTCATACCCAACAAGCGAAATTCCTTCATCACCAACCTCTTGTCCCAATTTCATCTCGTGTTGTAGCTCTTCTACTTGGACGTCCATCAAGGAAAGTAGATTCTCGACTGATTCACGATACAGTTTCAATGCTGCATGATCTCGAATCCTATCCTGTTCCATTTTGAAAAAATGCTCTTTTATCCCATTGAGCTGTTTTATCTCCTCGATGAGGTAGGCATCTAGCATTTTTTGTTTATCACTCAATTCCTTGGCACTCAACACATTTTTCACTTCCACAGCGTCATTCGTTACGTTACCTAAAACGTCCAAATCTAATGACAATGGTAGTTGTGTAACCTTGAGTCTTGATCGGAAGGACTCTGGATTCGTATCTTGACTCCAACAGTCTGACAATTGCTTTGATATTTGATGACGCAAATCTCTCGATACTCCATCCTCAATTGCGTTGTTGATAGTTTTAGAAATCGCTATGCTGAAGATGTTGTTTAATGACTGCAATAGGAAATCATCAGGTGTTTGCCAATTAGATTCTTTGTTCCCACTTCTGTGACGTTGTCGAAATGAGGTTTCATGATGATAGAGAGCAGTTTTATGTGACAAATTTCCATTACACGTTTCTTTTGAGGAATCTTGTGGCATGATCGTTTTAGAAAGTTATTTTGATATATGTTGGGATTTTGCCATGTTGAAAAAAAAAAAGCATTACGTCAGATGCACAAAAACATAGTCGTACTTAACCCCAAGGGCAGGACTGTCTCCTTTCAGTGGCTGCAAAAGAGATTTTACACCCGAGCTCATTTTTAGACTAAATTTACTATATAAGCCTATAAAATTTATATATCAAGCATCCTTTTCCTCCAACACCTCGTCGAGTTTTTTCTCTTCTTCTGACTCCAGACCATCTAGATTACTCTTTGGACCAGTGTAGCTTCTCCAACCCCAAGCATAATAGTATATCACAGACAATAACCAAACACCTCCGTTGATCACACAAGTATAGTTCATGCTGTCTTTGTCAACATGCTTGTTATCGGGGAACATGTTCATAATGATGGCAAACACGATGTAAAGAACAGTGATGACATTGACGCTGTAGGTTAACGTGTCACCAAAGTAGAACGGCCCGGGAATAAACTTTTTTCTACCATATGGTAGAATTACTAAGAACACAGGCATTCCCCAAGCCAAGTTCGTGGAAGCTATAGCGAGGGAGAATAAAGCATTTGATCCAGCGGTGCCTGGAATGATACACAAGCACCCCATGATCAAAGCACATGTCCCAGCAAATATTGTGGCCCTTACTGGCACTTTCAACTTCGGGTTGACATACTTGACAAACTCATAAACAATGGGCAACCCATCATCTCTTGCGAATGACCAAATCTGTCTCGACAATGCCGTAATGAAGGAAACTGACATAAGGTACTGCCCCACAGAAATCAATGACATAAATGCTACTGCCCATCTTTTCCCCAAAGCATCGTAAATAATTTGAGCTATTGCTGATCTTGTTTCCGTGCTGAGAACACGAGCAGTATCGCCATCTTTAATACAGGCTGCGCAAACGACGTTTACCGTCCACCCCAAGACCCACACAATAGTGATCGAGCCTAATATACCCACAGGAATTGACCTCTGGGCATTCAAGGCTTCTTCCGAGCAATATATGACCGAGTCAAAAGATCCAATAGCCCATATCGCAGTGTTAAATGACATGATGGCGCTCCAGCCAATTGGCCATTCCCTTGCATTCTCATACTTGCCAAAGATAAAGCCTCTCGAGTTGAAAGAGTTGTGTCTTGAGAATCCAATAGGCACTGCGATGAAAAACAACAACATCAAGAATATGTTGACACCGATTGACATAAATTGCAACTTCTCTGCCTTTCTAGATGTCAAGGTTGATACAGCTGTCACCGTCACAATGCAAGCAGCAAATACCCCATAAGTCTTTGCATTTGTGATTTCAAAGTTGTTGTCAGTAGATATTGAAACAGCAGACATTACTTCAGTTGCAAAACCGTAAGTTACACTACAAATAGCCCCCATCAACCCAAGTGAGTTTGAACAACCAATCAAATAGCTCAAGGGTACCCTATACTTGTCGGGGCAATAGTAGTTTGTATAATAATAAAGCCCACCACTAGTTGGTATGGCACTCCCCAAAAAACTCAAGGAAAGACCAACGCAAAATACCAAGCATCCTGCAATAAACCAACCCCAAACTAGACCAGCAGGACCACATTCCAAACCCATGCTAAGAACAGAAGCCACGCTAGGTACAATCGACCCCATGATGGAAAGTGGTATACCAATGACTTGCAACGTGGTGTAATGACGGCGTAACTCTTGCTTGTATCCAATTTGATGCAAAAGATCAATGTCACCAGCATTGTGTTGTGGATCAATGATCCTTACATCTGATGCCACTGTGTTTATGTGATGTAAACTGTGTACTGGTGATAGTGCTTTCATGTTTGAACGTATATTGCAAAATTTTCCTAAATCACAGAGATACAAGGATTTTGCAGCACTTTTATAAGACCCCAACAAACTTTTGCCATTTAAGGTTAGGTGGGGAACAAAACTTTATTATAGCTTTGACTCGGCAGTACTGTAACTCAAAATAACGTTACTGTTTGATACATGTATGACAGAAAAGTTAAACTTCTGGATAAAGCCAACACGGAATTGGCATTGATTTGAATAGACAGACACCAGTTTAGAGGCAACTATAATTACCTCTTATGTAAGACTAGTAGTAATATGACAGTCTGATTGTTTCAGTTGGAAAAGCTAACCCTAGTTTATTTCGGGAGAGTGTGACGGTTCGGAACAACATTTCCTTTATTCTGAATTTAGGGTTTTCACGCCACTAACCCCACAACGACAAAGTTTAGAGATTCAAGATCAATGCGTCAGAAAATTTTCTTTTCTTTTGGAAGCTCACTTCAGTTGACTTGTGTGCAATAGGTACCACACTTTGTAAACTATGACGAGCGTTAACCAGTGAGAGAAACAAATTGAAGTATTTTCCTAAATACTCATGCTCAAGGATTTGGCTCTACTCGATCGAACATTTTTGATGTCTTCATCGTTAAGCAGGCGCCTCACGCATGTGGCATTTATATTCATTGGTTACAATTGCAATTAACCAGCAATGCCAGAGCTTCGGAAGCTATCATCACGGAATGCGATGTCTATCTTTGTTGAGTCGTATGATGTTTATGGGCTTGCCTCTGGGTAGGACAACTCTCCCCGCTTTTGCTAGTATGGGATTTCACAGCTAAATGGAAGAAATAAAAGTGACACAAAGTAGATTCATGGAATATTTTAAAACTTGAACTTGTTTTCCGCGTTATCAATTCCGTCTGCAGATTCCGCGCACGTGAGTGTTGTTTGTGACGTTGAGATTGCATTACCACGAATACAGGGTGTACTGTCAAATGCACCACATTAACTGCGATCAATAAAACGTTTAAACTCTAGAGCATCGTTACTTTGATTGTTGACATCTGAAGTCGCGCGAGAAGCAATGAATCAACACACAAAATGTCGTAATCATAGATAACACTTTTTGCAAGCTCTTGACTAACATATATTTTCTTGGCCAGATCTTTATCCAACAAATTGTGTCCACGACAAATTAAAAATACAAAATTGCGGATTTGATTATTTTTTTTTCACCCTAATTATTGCGGATATTGGTAAGAGAATCGAACTAGAGAGTTTTGGAATGGTACGAATGTCGTATTCGAAGTGTCCGAGCACCATGCTAAGCTAGTACGGTCGTACGAAAATCCGCACTAGGGAGATAAAAAAGATAAAGAACACCAAGTTCTGGCACGTGTTAAATCACATTTCGACAAAGTACAATG
>OGTJ01000124.1_pt1 | contig 46193 bp, 29 predicted proteins | sample 1574611 | NCBI WGS metagenome assembly OGTJ01 (sample SAMN03295858, study PRJEB24534) | human gut metagenome | isolation source: fecal sample 1 from infant 9 | host: Homo sapiens | place: USA: Pittsburgh, PA | collected 2014-07
CTAGCGTGTGGTGTATGACACTTTTGACATTGGAGCTGTGCAGCAGAAAGGGTTCGTCAAAGACCGATGTAATTTCCTTCATCTCAATGAAGGCGTATACCTTTGAGACCCCTCAACAGAAACTCAAGACACGGGAACGCATAGCTCGACCCCCCCATAGCTCGACTCCCACAATGGTCCATTTTAACTGCGGCAACTACCTTACCATCTCAAAGCGTTAGAGCTCGAAGATGAACCCACAGTAATCAATCTCCTTATGGGTACCATGTACCAACTATGCAGGATTAAATGAACAAGTTTGATTGTAATTTCCAAATTCAATGTCAACGCTTTATGATGTCGGTGGTGGCGGACAGGTCGAAGGCTATCATGGTCAAGTGAGCTTGGTGATCTCAATATCTCATCAACCTTACTAGGGCCAACGGAGCCAGTTTAGTCATGCATGATACAAAAAGCGATATTGCCCTACACCGCCAATTTACTGACGAAAGTTTGACTCTAGCTGTAGTCATCCCATTGACTGTATTGTCCATTTAATTGTTTGAATAGTATTAGTTTTTTGGTTTCTGTATATTTTTCAGACCTTGATATTTTGTAGAACCTGATTGTTTCAACGCCAGTCAACGTAATTTCCACATGTCAAAACACAGGACGTGAGAAATTCAATATTTGCGTTTGTATTGGAGTGGGGCACGTTTGCACATCAAGCCCGCCAACAAGATGATGTAATGCGTGTGGGACTAGCAGTGGAGTGAGCTGGGTTATGAGCGAATTACGCCACGATTGAGACAATATTCGTCATCATGCGTCAATCAAACGTATTTAAGTAATTGTTCGATATTCTTCAGTCAAATATAACGTTCTCCACTGCCCTCTATAATCACTCTTTGAATACTGACGTGAAAGGTTCTTAGAACTGCCTGTGGCAAAATGAAAATACGTGCGAATTTGGACAATGACCTCTAGCAACCTCGTTTTACCCTTGAGGCATTCTCCAAGCCGGTTCCATTAGGGATATATGACATAAGAGTATGAAACTTCCAGCAAGTGAATTCAACGCCTTTTGGTCAGACTTGAAACCTAAAATCAACTGCACTTGCTCAATCCAATCGAATGTTGTTTGCAAGAAGTGGAACCCGTTAAGCCCAGTACCATCTTCTCAACTAGATGCAAGATTAGCTTGGTGTCGATAAACAATGTCACAAATTTTACGCTTTCAAAGACTGTTATTGATTTTTGTTCATACCGATGTGAATGTTCCTAATAGGAAAACTCACTTTCAATTGTTTCATGAATGATCTCGTTGATGCTCAGGTTTTGCCAAATGTAACATATTTGCGAGAAGGTTGTTGCGGTGGTCATATCAAAAATGGAGACGATGGCAGAACTTCAGTTATAGATGAAGATCTGTTTTGGTAATATTTCAAGCGAGTTGCCACCTCAGGTGCTGAAATGAGTATATCTAGAGCGCAAGCTACGTAGAAAAGAGATGCATTTTCGAAAGCATCGTATACGTAGTAGTAGGCGATACCGACTTTGACAAGGGTTGAATAGAGCAGTTGACTGTTTGAATCGAGTTTGAGTTTAGAGATTTGTGAAATTGTCGATTTTCAAAACCTTCGAGAAAAATTCACAAAAGCATGGAAATATCGAAAATTATGACAAATTAAACCATCTGGTTGGACAAAGATTGCTGTAATTTTCCCAGAAACCACTATATACTACTTACTTCGTTGCAATATAACGGGTACTCTCAATGAGATCTTTTCACTATTTTGCAATCTCACATCAATCTTTAAATAATATATTCTCGCAATAAGACAATTTTGAAAATCAGGAACCAAACAAAAATCAACAAGACGCATGGGTCTTACTTCTAATGAGCCCATATTCGCCGTGATAATCAACTGTTTGACATATTTGACGTCCTCGAACCTCTCTGTTGTGCTCTCACTGTTTACAACTTGTTTCTCCCATGGAATGGAATTGACTGAAGCGTAAGCAGCCCCACCCGATTCATATCCAACGTTCTGCACTTTTAAATGCACATATTTTGTAGTCAAACCAGCCAATCCTTTTATACTCTTGATCATTTCTGGTTCAACTTCCAATTCAGGTGCTTCTTTCATCAATTTCGATAGATGAAGAGCATAATTTTGAAAGCGCTTGATCGTGAGTACATCAAAATTATCTTGTGACGGGCTCGTTCCTTTAGTCTTGTTTTCAAAAAGCATCTCGGGGTGTATTACAATCGGGATTGGGTGCTTCTTTGATTTCACGGTGAGCGATACTAGCTCAACCGAAATGGAGCGAAATTCCGGAGGGCTTGATCGTTTGTCATTGACATATACAATGTCGAGTGGAATATGCAAAGTGGTTGCAGAATGGTTTGGGTACCTGGGTGGACTGACATATTCCATCACATACTCCTTCCTTGGCGTGGCAAGTGCAAGCATTCCAGCAACTTTCGACGCACCGAATACAGGCTTCTTTTTGATTGGGTAAAACACCTCATACACCTTGCTCTCATCCAACTTCTTTGCTTTGTACATTTGTCGCATTTTTGAGAGCTCGACCGAGCTTGATGTTGGATGTAGATTTGTTTCCTGCTCACTTCCATTACTTGAAAACGGCACCAATCCATGCCCTTGCCGAGTCATCTCTTTTCCAGTTGCCATCTTTTGCTTAATATCTTCAACCAACCCACTGTACAACAATTTAGCCTCCTGATTAATCATTGCCCGATTGAGGGAAAATACTGGCTGTGTGACGGGTATCACCCTTATGTACACGTAGTCTTCGTTTGCAACAACATACTCGTCCGAGCCAAGAAGTTGATTACTGTGATTACCACCCAAAAGTTGTTTGTAGTTACCGGCGCGTCCAATAACTCTTGCACTGACTGCATAGCTTATCGAAGCATCAGTAAACAGAAGATCATTTGTGATTGAAGCATACTTTTTGGATTCGGCTTCACCTTTCCATTTGTGTCTTAGGGAGCTAATGGTTTCACTTTTGCTGACTCCCAACGTGGGCGGCACCTGCAAGTGCTTTATCAAAGAAGATTGACATCCATTTTCCAAAAGTCTTTCTGGCATGACAAAGGCAAAAAACTTTTTGTATGTAACACCAGGTTGAAATACCTTCTTTGGATCCAAGTGGTAATATGTGTTATCAGATGGATCAAATGAGTTAGAATGATCAGCTTTGTAGGGGTTGTTGTGATCCGATTTCAACCGATCAAGGAATCCGTCATTCCAAGAGGCATTAAAATCAAACATCGTTAGAAACGTGAAAGTTTGCAGTGACTGATCCATTAGGGTATTGTTGGAGTTGCCAAAGCTCAACACTCCTTCTAACTGCACTGTAAACATGTCGAATGGGATGGGTTGTTGGGTTTTATTTGTGACTAGCACTACTCCGTAGATTGAATCACCCTGTTTGTATTCAACACTAAGGGGATCAATAACGGAGTAGGTTTCACCCGGTTTTCCAATGCTCTTTGTGAGGTGGATTGTGACATGTAACAGTTTTGCAACTTCCTTGTTGAGCGATGTCAATCTCTTGAGCCTGTGTGCGTTTTCCAATATCGTTTCTTGATTATCGTCGTCTAGTTCTGGCTCGGGTGATGTCGGTGCAGATTGAAACGGTTGAATCTGATCATACAATGGTGGTTCTAGCCTCAAATCCTCGATGGTGGGTGTCAAGTTTTTTGAAATGGTGTTGCGATACATTTGGTACGATGGTAGAATGTTGATGAGCTCTTCATTGTCCCTACCTTCATCCAACGGAAGCTTTAAATTGAATTTGTTTCTGCTCATCTTAGAGTGAATCAATTTCAACAGTAAATAGCAAACAGTTTCCAGCTGTTACGTCGTTGATGCTTTGAACCAATATTGATCACAGAGGACTTTGATAATTGAATATTTTGTGTCAATCAATTCTTTCCTCGGCATCGCGCTTTGACAGAAATTCCAAAAGAACTTAGTTGACAGAACTTAGTTGATAGTGGTGATTTATTGTGCACCTACACTCACTGCGATTCCACTTTAATCCTAGATTTTTATCATATATTCCTATAAAAAACCTATTCTCTAACTAAAACAGATGCAGCACCCATACCTGTACCAATACACATAGAAGTGACACCAATTTGTCCTGGCTTCATCAATGGTAAGATGGTGGCATATTGTCTAGCACCAGTGGTTCCCAAAGGATGTCCTAATGCAATAGCACCACCGTTCAAGTTAACCTTGTCTTCGTCAATACCAACAGATTGAATGGAGTACAAACATTGACCAGCAAAAGCTTCATTGATTTCAAAGATATCAATGTCGTCAACCTTAAGGCCGGTTCTGTTCAATACTTCTGGAATGGCAAAGGCTGGACCAACACCCATAATTTCTGGTGGGACACCAGAGACGGAGCAGGCAACGTATTTAGCGAGAACTGGATATCCATTCTTTTCGGCAAATGAACGTTTCATCATCAAAACAGCAGCAGCTCCATCTGAGATTTGTGAGGCATTACCGGCAGTGGTGCTACCACCAAAAGCAGGTGGCAATTTACCCAAACCAGCAGGGTTAACATCTTTCCTTGGACCTTCATCAGTTTCAACAATGATTTCCTTTTCGGATTTGCCATCACGAATGATGGATCTGATTGGCAAAATCTCTTCCTTGAATTTACCAGTAGCAATAGCATTTTCTGCCTTGTTGTACGATTTGGCAGCAAATGCATCTTGTGCTTCTCTTGACACGTTGTACTTGTTGGCAACATTTTCGTTAGTGATACCCATTGGAATCAAACAAGAAGATACCTCCTCTCTGTCAGCCAAATGTGGGTCAAATTGAGGAATAGTCTTTTTGTAGTACTTGGACATCGATTCAACACCACCAGCAAGTCCACAATCGATTTCTCCAACAGCAATCTTGTTTGCGATATCTGAGATTGCCATTAATCCAGATGAACAAAATCTGTTGACGGCAACGAAACCAGCTGTGTAAGGAATACCAGCAGCTAAAGCAGCACTACGATGTTCAAAAGCACCGATACCTGGGTTCAACACATTACCAATAGCAACATCTTCGATCAATTTTGGATCAACCTTGGTCTTTGCAAGAAACTCTTTTAAAAACTCGGTCAAAATGAAATCAGTACCAACTGATCTAAATGAACCTTTGAAACCTTTACCAATGGGGGTTCTGTAAGCGGCAACAATGACCACATCGTCTGGGTGCTTTTCCAAAATGTCTTTCTTGGTGTGGTCTTTAACTTGACCGTTTAAGTTGTTGAGTGATTCCATGGTGAATAAGCTGTAGTGAGTAGTAATGAGTAGTGGTGGCGAAAGAAAAGAGTAAAGTAAAGTTGGGTGGAAAATTGGGAAAATATGGGGAACAGTTGGGAAAAATTTAAATTTCTGGCTCTCGCGCTTGTGATAATCCCCATACATAGACTCTTTTGTTCTCTTTTTTTATTTTTTTTACCCCCGCTGACCGCTTTATCGGTTATTCAGAGAGAACATAAAAAAAATTAATGGAAAATGATGAACTTTACCCCACATGTGGGCTTTCAGGGGGAGAATGGAGGAAATGGTAGTGGATAAGATGAGAGGTTGGCTTAGGTATGGAGACTCTACGAATGGTTTACATATCACCAGCTGTGGTGAATCAGTGTTTTGAGCATTATGGGGAATTAGTATGTGGAGTTAGCCTTTTTCCGCTAGGTTTTGAAATACCGAGGTTTAGCCTTTCTTTTTTTTTGCCTACATGCACGCACAAAATTACATCCGAGCTACCAACGAAAAAAGAAAGAAAAAAAAAAAAAAAAACAGATGTCAGAGATCGCACTGTCACGACATTAATTCTATTCTATTCTTTTTCAAAGCTAAATATCCCTATAAAAGGTTCTACATTATCGGGTCGTCCTTCTGGACAGGGACCTTTGAAAATCAAATCTGGTAATTGTTCCTCATCGTCACCTTTGTTCCCATTCTCAGACTCGTTCTCCTGGATTGTGATTTTAGTAAAGTCAATCCGTAACATTCCCTCCTCATCTATAACCACGTAAAGCTTATACTTTTGGTCCTGTAGATCGCTGGCATGATTGTAATGTATTAACCCGCGAGTACTTCCTGTAATCAGACCCAAGGTGGATCCAATACCCATAATTGCTGCCTCAGCAATTCTAATATATATACCACTTAAACCAAATGGCGAGCAATGTAGCTCCAAGACCGCTTCATTACAGTACTGGAAGGTCACTTGCAGGTCCGTTGTGAGTGATGTTGTTGACGACATGGCGTATGTTTTGTCGAAAAGAAAAAAAAAAAAATTAAATGAAAAAGAAATTTTGAGTCATCATTTGGTAGTGCATATTGAAAAGTTGCAACAAGGAATGAAACATGCAAAGAAGTGGATGAAGTAGATCTTCCTCGAAGGAGGCATCAATTAGTAACGTTGTAAAATAGAACTAGTGTCCATCTCTTTTGGTACTGTACATCTCCCAGAATGCCCTATTGTTGTTGAAATTTTCGCGCTTATGCAAAAACTGTGGCTTTTTCTATCAACAAGCATCGACAGTGATGAGTTTACTCAAGAAACCAAGGGCGAACGTCGCTTGCAATCGTTGTCGTCAGAGCAAGCTAAGATGTGTCAACAGCAATCGATCTACATGCCAACGATGTGCGGAATTGAATTTGAGTTGCAGTTACACCTTGAAGGCTTCCCAAATGAAGAAAAAGAGTTTGATGCCAAAGACAGTTAGTCAAAATCCAGTTATTCTACCCAGCAAAGAGCTAATCATCGAAATGGTTCAGATATTTTTCGACAACCAGTATAAAGGGATTTTCCCTATATTTCACAAGCCCACGTTCATGTCATTTCTAAGGTCCGACGAGTTCAACCCAGTAACCTTTATTGAGCAACCACCAATAACAACACCATTACAACCAAATACAGTGGTGTTGTTAGCAATCCTTGCCCTTTGTGCTCGATTGCATAAAACACTTCCTGATGCCCTCAATGCGTCTCTCGATTTTGGATGGCATGCACGAAAGTTGGTTCTGGCTGAGTTTGACAACCCAACGTTATCCAATGTGCAAGCATTGTGCGTTCTCAGTAGTCACGAATGGGGGGAGGGAAATGCTTCTAGAAGTTACATGTACGTTGGCCTAGCTGCTCGGATGGCAATGATTTTGGGGCTCAACGAAGAGCCAACAGGAACAAATGAATTGGAAAATGAGGTGAGGAGGAGAGCGATTTGGGGAGTGTACATGATGGATAGGTGTAACTCGAGTGGCAGAAAAGGTCATTCATGCATCAGTTTATCTGATATCCATGTCAGACTTCCCGATCATGAGAGAAACTTTATATTTGGCGAAATTCAAAGTCAATGTTTTCGAAATGACATCGACAAGTTGGAAACAGATAGGTCAAAAATATCCTGCAATGGGTTTATGATCTATTTGTTTGAAATATGGAGGGAAATTGGAACTTGGGTTGGCTTAACTGGATCGAAGTTAGACCCATTAGCACCTTGGGATCCTGAGTCTTCATTTTACAAATTGTCAAAAAAATTGGACAAGTTTGAAGAAACCCTTCCCACTTCTCTTCATTTTTCTCACCTCGAGGAGCATATCAGCTATGGTTCAGCTGCGGACTTTGCCTACTTCCACGGGTTATGTTTCTTGTGCCGAATTTTTTTAAACCGGGAGTATTTTTACGCCCTGCCCGATATTGGTCCTCGAGGTTGGTGGAACGACCTTACTGCACAATTGTTTGACACCTTGGACAATCTAGACCTGATAACGAAAAGATTGAAGCCAATGAATCTCATGGTGATTGCTCCTTTCACCGGGTTTCAAGTATTTACAGCTGGTGCAACTAGTTTGTACATTGCTGCTTACCCTGCCAAAGTATTAAAACAACACTTTCCTGACCAATCGATTCAGAGGTTTAAGGCAAGAGCCAGGGACTGTCTAACCACTTTGAATAGTTGGAAGCAATCATGGGGATTGGGCAAGAACTGGATTGAAACACTACACAAGTTGCAAGAGATGTTTTCAGAGGTGGCAGACTTACAGGATGACGAGATACGACATAGCATCAGCGACTATGGCAATATCGAAAACACAATGCAAATCCTGCATGTTCTTTCCGATGACACTACCGGGGATGAAGCTTTAAACGCTATGAATAATTTAGATTTATCGTCTATTTTCCCTGATTGGAATGAGGCTATGAATTTATACAACTAGATGAAAAAGAGTATAGAAATAAATGTGACAATAATAAGGTATCCAGGGTGAAAGTTGGTGGCTTCAGAATCAACAATGATGTCTCTTTTGAATATCGAGGGGGCCACTGTAGTTGTTATCGTAACGTATGTGGTGACTTCAGAAGCAAAGAGACCACCAAGCCAGTTGGTGGTTGTAGGAGCTGTTTGTGAAGTGGTTGTCGGAGGAGTAGCTACTGCTGAAGTGGCCACCGCAGAAGTGGCTATATCAGAAGTTGTAGCTTGTGTCAGTTGCACAAAGAATCCATTAATCCAGTTCAAGAATGCATTGGAAGTGGTGGCGGTGGTGGCAGTGGTAGTGGTAGGAGTTGTAATTGCCGTCGATGCAGATGCTTCGCCAGTGACAGTAGTATATCCAGATGTGGTAAAACTACCACTTGCCGAGTTGGTGGATGGTGATGATACCGACCCTTGCAATGCTTCACTTATTCCCTCCATGTACTGTTCCGGCACTGAGGAGATGTCCCAAATGGACACTCCACCAAATGATGCATCATTCTTGATGGTTGATAATACATTTTGCACTGATGACAAGTCCACGTATCCAGATCCCGCTGATGATGGCGATCCAGCAATACCCAAGTACAATTTAATATTTTTCCCACTTGCGTAATCCCTCCACGTATCCCAGTTGAATTGCTTATCAATAGAGCAATAGTTGTTGTAGAATTGAATGAAAGCGAAATCCAAATCAACCTGAGACATCAAGTCGCCAACTGACTCATCAGGGTAAGGACATTGAGGGGCAGCAGAAAGGTAAAATTTTTTCGAGCTGGATGCAAAGTATGATTGCAATTGTTTTGCCAATGCAGGGTACCCCGTTTGATCCTTGTTCTCAATATCAAAGTCGAAACCATCAACCACAGCATCATCAAATGGTCGCTCATTGTCTTGACCACCACCAAACTTGTTCCACAAAGTGCCCGCAAAAGTTTCAGCTTCAGAGTCACTTGAAAAGCCATAGTTGCCTGTAGCACCTCCCAATGAAAGGAGAATGGTTTTGCCTTGATTTTGGCATGATTTGATATCCTGGCCAATTTGAGAACAATGTAAAAGACCACTACCAAAGGTTTGTGAGCATTGATTAGCAAAGTTCAAGCTGAGGGAGGGAAAGTCGTTCAAAAATGACAATATAATGATGTCTGCTGGCGACAGGGAACAATAATCACCCAAACTTTGTTGGTTTCCGCCGGCATTTTGGCCCCAATAAGCAGCTATGTTTGATGCAAATGTGAAACGTAGTAAGAAAAGGATGAACAACATTGGCTTTGAAGACTGCCATACTAAGAAGCCCAGTCCCTACCATAACGTCGTTTATATATACACGGGACCATGTCTGACACAAAGAATACGAAGAAGAAAAATTGTTGTTTACCTAAAACAGATATGAAACTGAAGGAGGTGTTTTAAGGAGTGTGTTCAAAACAAGAATTTTTTCACGCTTCGTATGAAGACGCTTCTTTGTGGATGACGCCAATTAGCATACATGGGATACCAGCCAACTCGTACCACTTGACAACCCTGTCTTTACATCACAAGTCGTGTCACTTTCCTGTGACATGTGTCCTTCCACTCAATCGACGTGAAAATCTTTTTGTCCCGATTAGGAAATGATTTTTTCAAAACACAAAAGTTAAATTTTCCAGATTTCGCAGTCTTCTTCAAACATGGTAATCTTTTCATTCACTATACAATTATAATAATGCTAATACTAAGAGAGAAATTGCCGATCCACAGCCCAAAGTTGCACCGATATTGGAGGCAGATGTAGAGGAGTTTGTTTTTGACTCAGTTGTGGTGGCGGCAGCTTGACTGGATTCACTTTTCTCGGATGATTCAGCTGAGCTAGAGCTGGAGGAACTTTCCTCCTCGGAGGTGTCTGTTTCACTTGCAGCAGTTTCATTTGAACTTCCTTCCGATGCATCTGCAGTTTCGGAAACGACATCAGAAGAGTCTCCTGTTTCTGAAAGGGCTGATAACGATCTAAGAATGGCATCAATTGCTGACGAGCCTTTCGGTCCAATTGGCGATTCACTAGCTTGCACGGTGCTTCCCAGCACTGATGTTAATACTTGACTGGTATCATATGAGATGGAAATGGTGTCACTACTAGCAGCCGTAACGACGGAAATGATAAACAATAAAAAGCCGTTCATTGGGGATGATGTCGATAACTTGCTTGGTATTCGAGGTGGATGGTTGAGTATTTATATCGCGACCAATTTTTGGTGCTTTGATTTTGTGTACATACCTAATTAGGAATTTTTCGAAAAACTTACGAGAAACGAGCGCCGCACCGTACTAAGGCTGCAAAAGCATCAACTGGTTTGCATAAACCCAGAGGACGCCGTTCCCTTGGTTCATTTTCCTCTTCATCACGTGTAGAGCAGTAACTACACATGAAAAAAGTAAAGCTTAAAATTAATTACTCACAACAAAGCTAAAACAAACAAAGAGATAATAGATCCGCAGCCCATTGTGGCAGCCATGTTTGAAGTTGTCTTGCTTGACGTTTTATCTGAACTTGTTGACGCGTCCATGGATGTTTCACTTGTCTTTCCACTAGAGGTTGTTCCAGTAGCCGACTTGACGGATTTAGAAAGTGCCGATAAGGTACTAACAACATCACCAATTGCTGAAGATCCCTCCCCTTGAAAATCACTTAAAGCCAAACTGTTTGTGGGAAAAAGTGTAGACAATGAAGCATAAGCCAGAGCGGCATCACAATACAACTGCTTCAAACCACTTGGTGAGGTGTCAATAACATCTTGCAGGGTATCACAACTTTGAATACAATCACTAAGTTTTTTCCAATAATCATCATCGTTGAGCTTGCAAATACATCCCAACACGTTGCTCTCTTCCTTTTCACATTTCTTTGTTAATGCTTTGCTAGCATCGATGCATTTTTGACTTTCGCAACCATTTGCAAAATCTCTGATGAAGTTGAGTGCTGCAACAGCGGAAACAATATAGACTAAAATAATGTTCATAGTGTTGTGGTGTTGGTGAGAAAATCTTGGCAAGAAATATGGGTCTATGGGGGGGATATATATATATATATAGCCAGGGGCATTGTAACAAGAGCTGATCACTTCGTATTCGAATTAATGACTAGCGCCGTATCTGCAGTTTTTTTTTTTTTTACGATTTACCAAACACTTCGGCTAAACTTACCAATCGTATCATAAATCTATTTAAAATACACATTTGAGCTTTTCCTATGTACCACTGGCTCCACGGCCGATTCACAATCGTCTTTTTCAATCGGATGGTGGGCACGGTGGGGAAAATAGACCACATTCACTGGCGGAAGATAGTAATGACTGGAAATAGGGTAGTATTTATATCCATCAATTTCGTTCAAATCAATGTCAGAACTGGTTAAGTTTGTTTGTTTTGGTTTATCAGTGGGTGATACATGTCCTTCATCCAATTGGTCATCGATATCATCTTCAGTTGACTCTAGACTAACATGCTCCTCTTCCTCCTCTTGCTTGTCTCGTGCCAGTTCTGTAGCCAATTGGTAGCTCTTTTTCGACAAGTATGGACGACACCGTATCAAAACATCCTTCCTTTCGGCATAAAAGTTGGGATTCCTTCCACGAACGATGATTGGTTCACTCACCAACTCAGCAAGTAGAAACTCATTGGTGTTTCCACTGTTGTTGAGATCAGCCATGTCATCAACGTAGTCGTCGTAGTAGATATCAGCAACCACACAGCTCAATTTCGCCTTCAAGTGATAATAGTTTTGAAAAGTGAGATTACCATTGTTTGGTGTGGCATTCTTAAACTGTAGCTTCTTTACGGCAAAGTATTTGTCCAATTCATTGTTGGCTCCTGATTCATTTAAGACAACAACGTGCTCCGCACCTATACTTATTGGCTGAACAATGTCATCCTTTGGTTCATGCTTCATCACTTCCTTTTCATAATCTTTCACAACAATGGGGACATTCTTGGAATTGGAGATATTTGTCACAGCTTGGATCTCAATTCTGAAATATTTTATAACCCTTGTTGTAGAGTACCCGTACTCACTTGTTTGCAACTTGAGCAATTTAAAATCATTGGTGACGCCAGCAAGTCTCATGTTAATTAACACTTGAATATAATTTCGCCTGTAGCAAGACACAATTTTTGGGTCTTCGAGGGGCTTACTTTCTTCCTTTTGTAGCTCATTTTTCGTAAACAAGTAGTTGTTATTATCAATATCATTGGTAAAAAATTTTCCATTAAGAAACCCACTAAACTCAACCGATACTTCCTTGTTGTTATTGTCGATAATCTTGTAATCATTTATACTGGTTGCTCCCGAGGGTGTTAGATCCAAAAGCTTTTTCAATTTCGCTGGCTTGTAGTCTATCTCCACTAGAGCATGCTTAAGATCACGTTTCTTTCCCTTGGGTTTCTTTTTCGGGCTAACGGGTTCCTTAACTTCTTCCTCGAGCGGCAAGTCCATTTCATATTGCTGGTTCCTTTGTAACGGTTCACTTTGTGCGAATGCATTATACGGTTGTATATCTTCTTGAAAGTATGGGTACATTGGATTGTGAAAACTTGGATAATGTGCCATGAAGTTGGCGTCGTAGGGAAGATATGGTGCATAGTGATTGACATGAGAAATCAGTTGCTCTTGTTCATCTCCTGTAGGTCTGTTGATGAAGTTGTTATTATTAAGAAAGTCTTGGTAACTGGTGTTGTTTGGCAATGAAGTGGACCCGGTATTATCTTTGGGAAGCAAGTAGTTGGATGTGTCAACTAGCCTTTCAGTCATAGTAGAAGCAGTAGCAGGCGTTGTCGGTGGTTGAGGTGTATGTTGAAGCGAGTCTGGCAAGAACAATGAGGCCAAGTCTTCTGTCCTATCACTGGAGTTCATCGTTTTGAGGTTTTATTGTTGAGTTTCTCGGAGTCAAATTGCGCGTGATATGAAAAAATAAAGTCCCCCCCAAAAAAAAAAAAGAAAAGATTCAGACGCCGAAAAAAATAAGAATCAAAAGTTGGGTTTCGCTGGGTTGTTGTTGTCGTTGCTGGTTAGTTGAGTCTGCAATGCAATAATTGTATTCTTCAACCACTAAAAAAGTCAAAATGGAATACAAAGCGAATTAGATTGTACGTGATGAAAACCAAACAGCAGATTGGGCGTCTATTTATATTGAATTCAGTCCGCAGCGTTGGTGAAAAAATGTGTAACTTTTGCTAAAAAGAAACACAACAACACAATGGAGAGACAGTATGATTCCGAAAATGTGTACCCAAATTGAAGAAAAAGTTTCTGTTTGCGTGGAGTGGGGTACAGTTTGCTGAATTTCTCAAAAACAAGTTTTAGGGGAGAGAGAATAAACCGTAAGACAATGGTTTCTATCACCAGATAACTTATGACTTTCTGGAATAAACTTTAGCAATTGGGTGTAATGGGATTAAACTTTTTGTTTTGGATTAGACTTTAGGTGAAACTTAATTATGAGGATTTTGATTGCTATTATACTGTCAAGAACTGGAGGTTCACCCGCAGTTCAATATTGCGATAAAATGGTTGGCAGATAAAATGGCTGGCAGATAAAGTGGTTGGCAGATAAAGTGGTTGGCAGATAAAGTGGTTGACTGATAAAGTGGTTGTATGAATTGTTTTGCTTGTGGGTTCGATCGAGTTAGCGTTTGATAAACCAAACCTGGACGAGTCAATATATACTTTTTTCCAACTCCGTTGCCTTTAAATTACACTTTTTGAAACAAGAAAATAATCAAGGAGAGCTATTTTGATATGAAATCGCTATAATTATCGCCTGCCTATTTGAATGACATATTTTTTTCAATACACAACTGGCTTGGGCAATGACCACTTAATTGTTGCCTTAGATCTGCTTTTTTGTTTAGTATCATTCATCATTCCCCACAGTCCAAAACAGAAATTATTTTTTTCAGACACACTTGCTATACTTCACACAAAAATTAACATCCTTGAAGGAGAAAAACAACTTGAAACAAACTATAAGCTTCCTGTAATAAGAGTTACCAATTACAAAATAATAAAGTATAAAATTTACATCTGTTGTTGGGTGAAACGAAAAATCATGACCTCTTACACAAAAAGGAGCAAGGAGTAAGGAGAGACTAGAGCATACAGCGTAAAATAAAATACGAGGATGGACCGCACAACAACGTTTGACTCCTGAACCCCTTCCCCTCTTTTTGTTACAAGATCCATTACGCTTCAGTGCGTTTACTCCTTTAGTAGATACGATCAGATACTGTCCGCCTCAGATCCACCTTTTTTGTATTGTAATTTGCAAATAATAAATGATGGCAATGACAGCTGATCATTTGAAATTATGATGAATTATAATAATCGCTTATCACCTTATTGTGCTTGTTTTCACTTGCATTAACCAGCAGCGCCCAAACTTTAATTTTTATTCGTAAACCGTTCCCTGTGTCCGGTTTACAAAATACCGCCAAAAAGTCGCCTCTAAGAAAAGGCAAACAAAGAGGAGGGTAGGACTATGGAAACAATGAGGCGGGTTAGGGCAAACACTTTTCCTCTCCCCATTAACTCACACTCAAAGATATTACGACAAATCACGTGTATTCAATCCCATACTTTTCACCTACACTGCTGATCAGGCCATTGGTGGGGATATTTGAGATTGCATAAACCCACAATTGTAAACTGTAAACCGGAGGTTGCATAAACTCAATGTGTGAAAGAGTTCCAAGATAGTAACGATTACTTGTCTTTACCTACTAGCGTTGCTCCTTCTTCTTCTTCTCCACCTTTTGCTGGCGTATCCTATTTTTTTAAACTTTCAGGGATTTCTAGGAAGAGAGACTTTCATGCGCAGTTGCAGCTGCAGCTGCATGTGCATCAATAATCATTCGATTAAAGTGAAACCGTAACATGCGACGAAAACCCAGAGCGAAGCGAATCCTAAGGTTTAACTAGGTTTAAGCTTGGAAATCACATGTTGTTAGAGCTGCCTAATCACCCATGACATCATAGCTTTAACAACCGACGATTGTTTCCAACACAGCCTACTCCTAAAACACAATTCGCATACTCTCCATTTCTAACTAATTAGTAATATCGATCGGATCGGATCTCAATGGGTTTTGTGTACCCAAGTTAACGCCGTACATTGAGTACAAAATTGTGCCTCATTCGGATCAATTTCTCACTGGTCAAAGACAAAGAAGTCTTCAACTCCAATATCCATTAGTTAAGCCCACTTCTCCCACATTTTAAGACTTTAACGAAACTACCGCAAAGCTACGAACCGCCTCAAAAGTTCCCACCTCATTGTTGTACCGTACAAGTAATCTTTAACCCCCCTCACCCTTCCCCTCGCATATAACAAAATCGTACATGTTTCCCCTGTTGCATTATTACCCATTGTTTCCATAGGGTTTCTCGGTTATTGGGTACGGCACAATTGAGAATGAAAATTTCAGATAATGATTTTTCAAACCACAAAGTCTTCTTCGATGCGGCACTTTCTGCATCCAAAAGAAAGATCATAACCATTGTCCATGAGGGAAAACAATAGGATAAAGTAGTTTATTGTTGATCTATTGGTATATTCTTTCTTTCGTATATGCCGTTTGTTCTATTTATAACAATTCCAAAACAAACAGAGAGCGCACCCAGCGACGAAAAAAAAAAAAAAAACTACACACACACACACACATTACACCGTGAGTGCAAAATCGTTTATATTATAAAGGAACACAGAGAAGTCTAAAAGTCCACTACCTTGAGAGAGCTTCTTCCACAGCACATCCAAAATGAGCCAAGATTCAGTATACTATGGCAGGTCAGTCAACAAAGTGTACAACCAGGAGTTCATTATTGATCGACGATTCAAGATCATCAAGGAGTTGGGTCATGGGGCTTATGGTATCGTTTGCTCAGCCAAATACGATGATGGCACTAGCGCCGACCCAAACACCAATCTGTCCTCCTCAGCTGACGGATCATATGTAGCCATCAAGAAAATCACAAACATCTTTAGCAAAAAGATCCTTTGCAAACGAGCTTTGAGGGAGATTAAATTGTTACAATTTTTTAGAGGACACAAGAACATCACTTGTCTTTACGACTTGGATATTATCCCCAATCCATTGACTGGTGAATTTAATGAAATTTATCTTTATGAGGAATTAATGGAATGTGATATGCATCAAATAATAAGATCGGGCCAACCATTGACTGATCTGCACTATCAATCATTTATATATCAAATCTTGTGTGGATTGAAATACATTCATTCAGCAGATGTGCTACATAGAGATTTGAAACCAGGGAACCTTCTCGTGAATGCGGATTGTGAATTAAAGATTTGTGATTTCGGTCTAGCCAGGGGCTTTTCAGAGAATCCAGAACAAAATCAAGGATTCATGACAGAGTACGTGGCAACGAGATGGTATCGTGCACCAGAAATTATGCTTAGTTTTACAAATTATACAAAGGCAATTGACGTGTGGTCTGTTGGATGCATATTAGCAGAGTTGCTTGGAGGTAAGCCAATTTTTCGAGGTAAAGATTACGTTGACCAATTGAATCAAATCTTGATGATTTTGGGAACACCACCGGAATCGACATTGGTGAAGATTGGTTCACAAAGAGCACAAAATTATGTGAGGTCTTTACCATTTATGAAAAAGATTAGTTATAGACACTTGTTCCCCAATGCTAATCCTTTGGCGTTGGACTTGTTGGAAAAAATGTTGGCATTGGATCCACACGAACGTATTAGTGTCAATGAAGCATTGGAACATCCATACTTAGAAGTGTGGCATGACCCTAGAGACGAACCTGAATGCCAGGTTAAATTCGATTTTAAAACATTCGAGACATTTGAAGAACTAGATGAAATGAAGCAACTTATCATGGAGGAGGTTAGAACGTTCCGTGATTTTGTCAGAAAACCAATAGAGGAACAACAACAGATACAATTGCAAATGCAGATCCAACAACGTGAAAAACAAGAACTGGAAGAGCAACAAAGACAGAATCGATCTCTTGATGTTAGCTCGTCATCAAATATTCGGGAAGATGACTACCCCAAACCACAAGAATTGAATGATTTTTCTTTCCAAAGCCTTGAATCAAACAATTATCAATATGATTCCGGAGATGCCAACATGAGTGGCATAAACTTGAACGATTTTCCCAACACGCTAGGACCAGATTACTATAAACTCGAAGAAGAATTGGGGTTTGGACTAGATGGAAATGCGTTTGACAATTTCAATCAATAAAAGCTTAATTTATATGTACTGTATATTTGAATAGATCGCCATTCTTACAAAAACACCACACCGCTTGCTGGTCTATCACAACATTGCCAATCTTGCCATCGGGTACAATACTTGTCAAATCTATAGTTACCAACGGTATAGATATCGATGGCAAGTACTTGTCGTTGACAATTGGCGATATAATGGTGCTTGTCTGAATATACTTTTTCTGCATACTCTTCTTGCTTCTTAGATCAAGCAACAGTTTGTATAAAGAAATGATTGTTTCAGTTTGTCTTGGTTTTGGCGAATGGTCATCCAGCAACATACTGGTCAAGTTTAAGCCCTTGGTGGATAACAAATTTGTGAATGAAGGTGTGTTTAAAATTGGATCTGAAGATGACAAATTTCTTCGATGGGCAGATCTTGAATGTATTGGTCCTGGACTGGGGCTTTGTGCCACAATATGGACACTACTTTTCTTTTCATGGATCGATCTTCTACTTTCGCGTGGTTTGCTTTGGGTGGCAGCGTGTGGCTTCTTTACCTTCGGTACCGCTTTGTAGTCAAACTCCCATCCAAATACTTTTCCATCATCTCCACAACTGACAAGTTTGTACACCAGCTGTGACTCATCAATATCCTTGAAAAATTGAATTGCCTTGACCGAGTTCGTATGCCCTTTGAAACGACAAACAATTTCTATAGATTTTATTATTGGTGGGTACAGCCTCTCAGGAACAAGATCTTGCAAACTTTGGGTTGCCGTCATTGACGTATAGTGTGAGTTATGACTATTTACTGTACCACTTCTTGACCGCCCTGCACGTTCTGGTTTCTTCAATAAGGCATTGATGTTGTAGTAGGTCATTTTGAACACCTCAATCAAGTCACCTTTCCCCACAACGGTGAAAAATCTCAAATCAGGACTAAACTTGACATCGGAAACACCCGTGTTGAAGTAGTTGGATACAATATCGGTAACGATACTATCGGTGACCTCCTCCTGATCAAAACGATAGGAAAACATGAAATCGATAAACTTGACAAATCCATCTTCTGAAGCCACAGCTATCAATGATGGCAACATGTCATTTTGCAAAGAATTTTCCATTGACATCGTTGATGCAATGGCCGTTATCGCTTTATGGCACAATTTAAAGTGACCAATCAATTGATCATCTTTGGGTTCCCCAAATACACTTAGGTCAAACTTGCGGAAATACGTGACATATGAGTCTGTCCCGACAACTTGTTTTTTATAATCTAGCAACTCATTCTTTCCAAGCGGGTTGAGGATAAACACTTCACCATTGGACGTCCCGGCAACGACAAGATAATCATAAAGGGGATGACTTATCGCATGCACCGTGGACACATTCGCCGGATGCAATGCTTGCTCCAGTGAATTCAAATTCAAATCAATTTGTTTCATCTTCATACTCCTTGGTTTGATAACCACTACTTTGCCTTGATTACACCCAAAAATTATTATTGGCTCCTCATTTAACACAAATGCCGTTAAAGATGTTATGATACATGTACTGCTGAATTGTAGTCGTAGCAATGGCTGCTCAATCTTCTTCGTCTCTATTATTTTGGTGTGTTGAAACTCTGACGAGTCCGATAATCCTATGACATTAAGTACATTAACATTTGCCGATATCAATAGTTTCCCACATGAAGCAAAATCGTCATTGTAGCTCAAAATACTGACGTCCGATGCTTCCACGTTATCATAAATCTCGTCCTTGACAAATAGCTTGTTGAAATTAGATGTCAACTTATTAAACGGATTCTTTGATTGAAATCTAGGCTTTGTTTCCACGATTGTTGTCAATGCACCGGGATTCATTGTAGCATTTCGAAAAGGGTCTTGTGTCAAAGGATTGACATTTGCTCCGATGTGCAAGTTCCCCTCCAGTTGTTTATCACAATGAAGCACTTTTTCTTTAAATGCATTTACCACATGGAGTGGCAAGGAAACATAAGTTGTTGATTCAAACGGTCCCAACGGCGGGCGAGCTATATTCAAATACTCGCTATCCAATTCCAACTTCGCATTAATCAGTTTCCCGATTGTCACTGGCCATGCAATTTCCATTGTCGATGCAGGGACATTGTTCGGTAGTGGGTAGTGCACATTATCTTCGAGAAGTGTGTATCCAGGACATACCGAGTTGAGATACATCGATGCATTGGCAAATGGCGCCTCTGTATTGTTCGCTGTATTCTGTGCCATCTTTAAATATTAAAAAGTCCGAACTTTGTCCAATAGGGGTCCCTCGGTAAAGTTTGGAAAGTTCAAAGCAAGATCAGACTAGGGTTTCAGATAATGCTATCAAATATTGAATTTGAAACTTGCTTAATTGAACATAGATAAGCTATTACCCTCTTACTGTAAGTAATTTTATTTTTTGGGTCCCCAAAAATTTCACACTGATCAAACAAACAAAAAGGCCAACAGAAACGAAAAAATAAAAAAATAGAAAAAAAAAAAAAAAAAAAAAGTTTTGCAAAAATTCAACCGAAAGCTTTTCACGATAACGCCGATTTAAAACTCCTCTACACTCATGTTAAGACTACTTCAGAAATCCACAACGCCAACAACGATACTCAGACCATCTGGTTTTGTAATCACACCCTTATTCATAGGTTCCCTCAGGTTCAACTCAACATCTAAAGATGTCTCTGCTGCTAAATACTCACCCAAACCCGAGTCAACTGTTAATATCGATGACTTGTTAAAAAACTCGATCCCGGACTTGTCCTTTAGTGAGTCTATAAATGAAAGGTTTGGGTTCGAGGCTAATAGGCAACCAACTCCACGAGAAGTTGCCAAAGGTATCAGGGAGTTTGGCACCAACGCTGGAAGAACAGTTGATGTCAATTATAATAACTTGGCAAGAGCATTCACCCAGATTAAAAGAATTGGTAATGAAAATAAGATTAGATATTTACAAAGAGTTCAATCAAGATACATTCGTCCTGCTAAGTATAGGAAACAATTGAAAAGAGAGTGGTGGAGAAGGAAATTTTCTGCCGGGTTCAAGAACTTGTTGGCACAAGTTAACGATGCTAGAAGAAGAGGTTACTAATGTGAATAGCTTGTAAATATTGCAATTGTGAAGATCCTTATTGTTTATCACGTTGTAAACTTCGCCGACAGAATGCCGAGGCAGGGGCTAATGGTTGTGTTAGAGGGGCCCAACCTCGATCCGGTATTTCCATCGCCTTAGTGGATACACGTTGTGGTGCATTCTTCAATGGCTGATCGTGCGCTTGATGAGCATGATTTTGTAGTATCTTATCAATCATGAACATTTCGCAGCAAAATGTGTGTAATACTTCTTTGAGTGTTGTTTCGCAACACCATGGACCTTTTTAAAGAGAAGAGGGCAGTCTGCCGATTGAAAGGTAACAATACAACTTTCGCCTTATTGTTAGACTCTTCAAAATTTGATGAGACTCTTAGACATCATCAACCAGCTATGTTGATCCATCATGGAGGTAGGCTAAGAAAATTTAACACATTTCTTTAACCTTGCCACAAACACACACACACACACCTAGAAAGCATTCAACCTTTCTAGTGGAGTAGTTCCCCTTAACACTGGGTATAGCCGCTCCTTGAAAAATGTGTATGTATGTCTTGCGTTGTGTCATTGTCCCGCATTATCACAAGCGTACAGCTTACACCCAAAGCTAAAGTCCGCGCGGAAATTGTTGTCTTTCTCCGTTCTATTTTTACCACTTCCATTAGTTATCTTCAATACCCCACTGAGTCTACCATTGAGTAAGTTCGTGCAATGCTCGTGACGAATACAAATACCCCGATATCTTCCATGTTGCAATATGAGTTTTCTCCCCGAGCTCAATTTTTTTTGCACACGCAATGAGCAAATCTAGATTAAATAATCCCAATCAAAAGTACGCATTAATCACAGGTGCATCATCTGGTATAGGGTATGAACTTGCCAAAGAGTTTAGCAAAAAAGGCTACAAGGTAATTGGAGCTTCACCACAATCCGTCTTACATTTGCAGGATTCCCTAGTCGCTGAGTATGGAGTTATATCTGTCCCGTGTGATATCACCAACCTCGATGATTTAAGGAAATTGAAGGACTTTGTATTTGAAGAAACCGGGGGTTATTTGGACATCTTGTACAACAATGCAGGAATTGCTCTTGGTGGTCCCGCTACATCAATGGATGAAACAAAGGTTGATAAGATTTTCCAAGTGAATGTCATAGGCCATATTAATGCAACGAAGCAACTTACTCCATACATCATTAACGCCAAAGGGTCAATTGTGTTTACTAGCTCTGTTGCAGCAAGAGTGCCTCTTGCATGGACTAGCATGTACTGCGCCACAAAAGCTGCCATAGATTCATATGCTCAAACCTTGCATGGAGAAATGGCACCATTTGGAGTCAAAGTTCACAGTGTCATCACTGGAGGAGTCAACACCCACATAGGTGAGGGAGAAAGCGTCGATGAAGCTGAGAGACAATTTAAGGATTCCTTATACTATGTGGATGGCGTCGTAGAAAGTGGCCTCGCAGCGAGGGATATGGCCACGCATGGAATTAGTCCTCAACTGTACGCAAAAGATTTAGTTCCGAAGGTGTTGAAGAAACTGACAAGGTTCAATTTATATGGTGGAAGGTGGTCCTATCTTCTTCATTTGATGGGTAGATTTTATCCGTTGTGGTTTGTGGAATTCCTCATGCAATTGCTTTTTAAGCAACACAGGGTTTACAAGAATATTAGGAAATCCAGGAAATAAAGTAGTTAGTTACTTGTGAAACAGTTATACAGATGAAACTATTGTCTTCTTTGTTTTATTACATGTATACTTGTCAATGTCACATTGAAATAGGCGTAGCATGCTAGAACCGACATGTTTGATCTCTCTAAAAGCAATCTCATTTGGTCCACGTGTCGAGGGTTTTGAACAGATTCAAGATCGTGTCTCAGTAGTTTCGAGTTCGCAAACTTCTGTACCAACAACGCATCAGCAAGGGATAATTTCGAGACAAATCGTTCCCAGCTATCCGAAAAGAAGATCTTATAAAGGTAGAGCACCAATAACGTTGCCTAACGTGTATTGTTATCTCCAATTTATAACCTACGAGAAATAGTTCATTTAGATCTGCGATTTTGTGTCAACTACGCATTTCCATCGGATGGAATCCCAATCAACAAAAAGCTCGCATTATTGTTAAACAAATTGCACCCCTCTCAACAAGCAAGCGACAAATGTCAGGCAACGTGCACAAGAATGACCAGCCAATACCTGCAATAGCTAGCCATTTAGATCCGAAACATGCGGTACATATATTTCCCGAACAGCTACAGCCGTTTCGTTCAGGTATACTTGCATATGGCGCATCACTAGCGTCCACATTGGTTGGGTACCCACTTGATACTATTAAAGTGAGAATGCAGACACACAGCCACTTCAAAGGATATCTTGACTGTGCGAGGAGGACATACATGGCAGAAGGAGTTCGAGGCTTCTTTAGAGGTGTTTGGGCTCCACTCATATCGACATCATTCTCCAAATCCCTCAATGTGTCAATCTACACCTTCTGTAAGCCGTATATTTACACGGCAATGTTTCAGAATAACTGGTATGGCAAAGTACGACAGGAGCACCCATTTTGGAGAAATCTTCCAGTCTGTTTCATTTCCGGTTGTGTAGCTGGGGCCGGAGTTAGTGTATTTGCATGTCCCTTTGAATTCATCAAAGTGTATTCCCAATTGGAGAAACTTGTTACTGCCAATTCGTCATTGGGAAGTGTAAAGACAAGGTTGGGGACGCCAACTACTTTACAAATTTGCAACACAATCATTACAGCCAAAGGGTTCAGAGGACTTTATTCCGGGTTCAAGCTACACCTTCTTCGTGATTCATTGTCTACGGGAGTGTACTTCAGTTTGTATGAACTGATAAAATTATTCACAAACGACTTGACCAACAAAAACGGGTCAATTAACTCGCCATTTACAGTTTTATTATCTGGTGGTTTATCTGGTGTTCTAAGTTGGATCATCATCTTTCCCATAGACACAGCTAAATCGCTCGTGCAAAAAGCTGCTGTGGTTAATATATTTAGAAAGCTGCACGGGTTATCACTGACACCAGTTGACACTTATAAAAAGAAGGACGGTTGGTTTTATCGAGGGTTGGGAATTTCCATAACGAGATCGTTTTTAACAAATATGGTGTTTTTCGGAGTGTTCGAATTTGGTTTGACCTACCTAGCTTAGACTGTTTACATTATTTATTCAATTTTTTCGTTTTTTTTTCAAAGGCGACTTTGATCTTGTACGAGACGCAGGATGATCCATAGTGGTAAACGATGATTGACGCAACAAATCATTTGATGCCACTCTTTTCCTGCCCCTAGAGTCTGACTCGTTCTCCCCAGTTTCATTAACATGTTGTTCCTCAAAAACGTTCATAGGCTCGAACCGCTCGATTTCACTCAAGTCCAAACCTAGTATTCTCCGCCTCCGTGAACGTGCCTTTCGTTTTGATGGGTTGCGTCGATGTATTGGCAGGGCAGTGATTTCCGTAAACTCAAGTGATGGTTGTGTGGTGTCCATACGAGTGATAGTCTCCAATGTCGCTTGTATTTCATCTGAGACGTGACCAGTTGTTGGCTCGTCTGGTAGTTCACTTACGTGGGCGGAGGTAACCACGGAATTGGCATCATTGACATCAACCCCATGTTTCACCACATCTTGATATGCATCGGGTAACTCACTTTTACTCTCCATGCTTGGGCTACTGTATCTTGAATCGAAGGTAGATTCCTCTTCAATTATGTCTTTCTCGACAACTGGCTCCAATGGTGGCGTGGGCACGGGCAAAGGCACAGGCACAGACACAGGCACAGGCACAGACACAGACACAGGCACAGGCACAGACACAGGCACAGGTAACACTGCAATCTCTGGCTCCACTATAGGCAACACCAGAGAGGGTCTATTGGCTTGCAAACGATGCCTTATACTCTTTCTCCTTTTCCTTCTTCTTGTTGAAGGACGTACGTGTGAAATTTCGACATTGATACTTGTAATCAATTCTCCATCGTCTTCATTCTCTGACAGTCCATGCAGTTCAACTGAACTGTGAAGGCTTTCAACTACCTCCGCAAATGAATGCAATCTCTTAGAAGCAAAATCGGCAAACTTAACGGCATTGGGGGTTCTCTTGTCCGAGACAGTACCATGTTTCTCCTCACCCAATGCGCTTGCTTCTTCCAAAGTTTCACCTTCATCCATTTGTTCAACAAATTGGGTTGCCGCTTCAGCTATATTGTTTTGCTCGCTTCTGAAAGAAGATGTGCTCTCGTTCTCATTGCCAACTTCATCGATGCTATCACTGTCATGCGAGTCTGACCCACCTTCATCAACCATTTCAACAAAATCAGAAACAGCATTGGCCAAAGATTTGATGGTTTCAACACCTTGGCTAGTTTCTTCATCACTTTGCAGCGCTGAAGCCTCACCTGTGTCCATCTCTTCGAAAAATCCGCTAGCTGCTTGTAATACTCCTTTAACGTTTTTGTCATTGGGTGGATATTCACTGTCCCGCTCCTCACTGTATGAGTCATCCTCGTGAACTAGTTCCTCATCAGTTTCATCAACATTGGAAGCATCGTTAATAAAGCCATCGTTCAGACTATATCCAGGAAGGAGCTCTTTTTCAGCTACATCTTGGCTTGGATTGTCTTTAATTTCCCCTTCCACCATCTCTGTTTGGTCTCGATGGGCGCTTTCATAGTAGGGAGCCTCCTCAAACAAATGTCTTATACGAGAATATTCCCCGCGATATACATCTTGCAAGAAACGCTCCACGCCTTCGGTAGTGGCTGTCGGGAGCAATTGATTATCAACGACTGCAATACGCAGATTTTGGTGTTGGTCGGAATCCGAAGATTCCACGCGAGACTCTTCCCCTTGGGCTTTCTCTCCCACTGAGACTTCAGTAGATCTGGCTCCATGATCTCCTTCATCATCATGAGTCATCGACGAGTCCCGGATTACTGGTTCAGGTACTTCTGTATGAGTCGCACTAACCAGACTTGTTAATGGCCCAATATTGGGGAAAATCGAAAGTAATCTCTTGCGGATCTCTGAAGGACTAAGTTTGGTCTCAGCTGATGCATGCGAGATTTCTTTCTTCAGCACTCCACGCGAGTAGCCTTCTCTTGCGCTCTTAACACGCAGATCATTCGGTGTAGCCAGCACAGAAAACGATTCATTTTGAATACCATCTTCATGATCCCCGTTTTCAGCTAATTGATGAGCTAGATCTAAAACGTCTTGAACGAGATCGCTGTAAGCATCTCTATTGGTTGACTCAAACTCGTAATGACGTTGTTGAAGCTCTGTTTCCTCGTTTTCACTGGACTCAATAAGAGCATTACTAGTCGATACTACTTCGTCAGTTTCACTATGACGTAATGAACCTGTTTCAAGCTGTACGTTGGTGGTGGTGGTAGTTTCCTTTGTGCTTGGATCCTCTATATGCTGTCCCGAGCTAGCAGACTCATAAATGATCTCATTTTCATCTGTGTTTCTCACTTCTTCGCCTTTCTCCTCATCACTTGAATTAATATGAATGACAGTAAGGTCCTCTTCGTCGCTATTACTATCAGTACTAATTACGTTGACTTCACCTTCTTGCACATCAGAGCCAGTGCTTGTCACGGTAACTTCCTCGTATTCACTATCAGGACCACTGCTGATGCTAATGACCTCATCATTTTCATTAGCAAGCCCAGCCAGGTCGGATACGTCGGAGCTTGTTGTCTCCACTATTGGAATGTCGTTATGAGATTCCTCTTTCTCAAACTCATCTCTGTTGAGCTCGTCTCCACCAAATACCCCCTCATCTTCATCCAATGCCGTTGTAGGTTCATTGTCGTTGGTCATAAAACTTGATTCATGTACAGTGTCAAGTATCGGCGTGTCAATATCCTGTAACTCAGGTTCTTCAGAAACAATATGCTCGGTTGCTGTATGGGAAGAGTTATTTGGGTTTAGTAGAGACGTTTCTTCTCTACCTTGTCCAGATGTGCGTGATTCTTCCATGAAGTCGTCTAATTGTCCTCTATCCCCGTCAAACTCCTTTTCAGAAACACCAACAACTGATCGAACACTACTCTCGTGAGGTTTTATGTTGCCGCTAAAATATTCAGAGGACTTGTTATGAACTTGTTCCGCAGATTCAACCTCCATATTGTCCACCTCGATTTCATCTCGATCATCATCTACTTCCATTTGGTCCAGTTCTATGGCACTAGAATTACCGTCAAATGACGCAGATGTTTCGCTAACGTCAGCATCAATTCTTTCCAACACAGGCACAGGGATTCGTCTCACTTCATTTGGACCTTGAGTTTGTGCCAGTTGTTTATTCAAATCATCTAACATATAAGCGCCCAGTTTGAGCTCTTTGCGTTTTGGGTTGCTCTCATCAGGTGGTTCCGAGAACGACTTTATACTCCTCTCAAGATCCTCAACTGCATCAATCTTTATGTTGTATTTTTTTTCGGCCTCCTTTAGATTTTGCAACACAGTTTCAGGATCTTCTTCTTCTTCAATTGATTTGAATATCGGCGCTGGAGGATTCTCATCACTCAGGTATGCGGCTTTGTCATCAACTTCACCGATTCGAGCTTCAGCCATTTCCGTTTGAGCTGACACAGTTTGAGGTACCTCTCCATTATGAGATTGCAGAACAACAATCTCTTTTTGTGCGTTAGTGTCGGCAACATTATCAGGTTCCTCTCGTCTGTCAACATGGAAATCACTTTTATGTGATTCAAATTGACTCTCGTCAGCTAAAGAACCTTCGGATCTGTTTTCATCCAAATCATTGACTTTCATTCGGTGTTCGTTCAATTCTTGCGCGTAAAATGGATCCGGAACAGGGGCCATCTCTTCGGTTCGGAAATCTTTATCTTTCGAGGTTGCATCAGAATCGATTTCATCCTCCTTTGAAGCTTTTGCGAGGTTGTTATCAGTGTATTCGGCATCAGCCATGTACCCCGATTGTGCATGAGATTCCTTGAAGCTGCGCGATGATCTATCACTTAGAGCCCTTGAAGCAAAAGCCACTAATGTACTGTATGTGCTTGCAGAAACACGTGATTTTTCGTCATTGTCGTCATCTTCTTCATTCTCCTCATCCGCGAATGCTTCTGCTTGTGAATCAAAATTTGAAGGCATGTTTTCCAGCTCAGACTGCGAGCAGGATGAGGTTGATCTAGCACCAATTGAGATAGGAACAGAATGTTGTCTTGAATAGCTCGCTTCGGTCGATGCGTATTCCGTGTATTCCACTGACTCGATCTCTGAATCGACACTACTTTCACCCAGCAGATCAACTTGAGCCACCTCCATTCGAGAATCATGTTGATAGTCATCAACTTGAATCATAGATTTGAATTCATCATCATCATCGGGTTCGTAACTGCCACCATTCTCTTCTTCTAGGTCTTGCACATGCTGCACAATCGCCTCCCCAGCCTTGTTTGGTGAGGTATTCTCGTAATCAGGTTGGGCTTCTTCTGAAGAGATTTCTTCGACAACAGGCTCGAAACTAGACTCCTGCGACTCGTCTCTTTTTGCTTGCGAATCCAAATAACCTTGGGGATGGTGATTTGTTTCGGTGTAGTAAGCATAGTCTTTCGCAGTTCGGTAATCGTATCCCCTATCTATCTCCTGTTGGTATTGTTCTCTATAATCCTCATTATCTCTGTACCCATCATCGTTGTCATATTCTTTCGACGAATAGCCTTCCTCTTCTTCTGAGTAAGCCTCCTCGTCGCTGTATTGCTCGTCCTCGTATAATCCCTCTTGCAGATGCTCCTCTCTCGCACTATATCGTTCTTGTCCATCATCCGAGTTAGCGAAATTACTGCCGTATGGATCTATTCTCCTAAAGTTGGAGTGTCCATAATCATACAACTCTTGAGATGTTTGAATTGACCCAGAGGCGCCGCGATAGTTTTCCTGATACTCATTCCGAGAAGGATGTAGTGATTGGCCATACATATTATGCACTATCTCCGCCTCCGATTCTTCACTAGACGAGATTTCAATCATTTCACGTTCGTCAAGCCCTATAGTGCCACTCGGATAATTTTCTAATTTCTGTATCTCTTGATCCTCAGAGGATTGTTCATATTCTTCTCCATCTTGTTCCACAGTTTCATTGTTTGACTCCTTCATATCAACGTCATCACTTAAATCAACTTCGTTCCTCTGATGATTCCAGAGTGAAGATCGATGAAAAGATTGTAATTTTTCAGACCGAGACTCTGGAACTTCATGTCGCAGCGCGAAAGTAGTTTCTCTTTCCCGTTTTTCCACAGCATCCCTATAGGCAAGTAATTTGCCCAACTTGACAAAATCATCATCAAAATGTCTTTGTTGCATATCCACTTTCAATTTTCTTTTCATGTCCTCTTCCTGCTTTTTTTGTATCAACTCGCTTAGCTCCTGTCGCTGCTTTGATTTCAAGTTTTCATAACGTGATTTGATACTGTCAATCCAATCAACGACGTCATCGGCATCCTGCAGCTTAAAAATTGTTAATGAGTTGTGGCTATGGGTTCGATCATAGTGAGACGTATTCATGCTTATATCATGTAATGAAAGGTCCTTGGAGTGTGATTCCAACTTGCGAAGGCCATTTGTTCGTGTACCATTATTGATTGTTGTGGATAGTGCTGAATGATTCGACTGTTGCTCATTGTGTGTTGTATCGTTGGATTTCGTGCGGTAAAGTGATGAAAGTCTATTGCTCATTGTCAACGTAATTATGTGCAGGTTGATTATACTGACGACCGACTTGTATGCAATTAATGTTTCAAAGATGGATGTTACTGATATGTTTTGTCTCCATCTTGCACACCATTTTTCAAAATGTGATGCAGAGTCGTGTCGAAAATATGCGACAATAAAAATCACGTGACCAAACATAAGCTTTTTAGCAGCCTCCTCATAAATAACCTCATGGTGAAATAGTTGGTGGAAGCAAAAGTATCGACGGGAAGCAACATGCAATTGCAAGCTACGCCTATAGAACTTTTGGAAAAATTTGTCTCTCCCATTTATTCTTTGCCATGGATGACGTTTCAAGGTTTCCCCACTAACATGTCTTGATAATACAAAGTGTGAAATCTAGGTTTCTAAAAATAGGTCAATTCTGTCAACAAGTTATGGCTTTTTGCGTTTGAACTTGAATCGAAAATTCGGTATTGAAGAAATACTATAATAAGAAATATTGCATTTGCGGCTACTTTGTCGGACAAATTTCAAGATATCAAGAAGAAACTTGACGTGTGCTGTTGAAACCCTTGAGACGCAAAGTCGCTTAAGAAATCTCGATTCGAAAGAGAATATCTGCTTTTGACAGCAGAGGCTTTGCAACGATGGCGGTGCATGCTTTCAGCAATCGTGTTTCAGCTGGCTCGCCACTTTTAGCTATAGACTATAGTTTTTTTTTTCAAATGCATATACAACGTACCATGGAATCGTCTGTTGCTCTAACAATTTCATCTGCACCAAGTGAAAGCCGGCTTTAAGAATTTCTTTTTACTTTTTCTTCTTGTTTGTAACACAAGAGATTTCCCAGTTTGAGTCGCTTATTTGTATTTCCGAAACTAGAACTGAAATGCTTAAGGTCTACGCAAGGACGAAAGTAATTGTGGAAAGAAATGGAACTGCCGAGTGGGATTGTAGACGCATGCGATTTTAGTACAAGTGTACCCTATCCCGCTACAAAACAGTATATAAGCGTCATACTACATAATCGTTACAGAATCCCATACTTTTTACCTGCAACTCTAACTTTCTACGTCAGTAAATTTACGAAATGCAGTACATAAAAAGCGGTTGTTTGTTATGCAAAACATAGCCAAGAATCGAAGGTCTTTTGAATTTTTTTTTTTTCAATGCCCTTGTTTCAACGATTGGTATGGTTATGAATATTATGAAATTTGTGATGCACACAAAAGGAAAAAAATCTCATGTCACGAATGGAATACAGGGTGAGTCCCGAGCCACGCCAGAGAAAAAGTGGAAGAATTCCTAACCAAACAATACATTACTGTCGTACGAGATCAATTGGGGTCAAGTTGCGAAAAGCACATTGCTCTGGCGGTATACATTCCAGTAAAGAAGTGAACCTAGAATCACGGTTACAGTTTTGTGTACTGTTCCAAAAAAAAATAGAACAACTTTAGTGGAAAGTATTATTGTATGTATGAGCTCTTATATGTATGCCAATGTATTTCCTAAAAGAGATTATAGTTGAGCTACCAATAATAAAAACAATGTAATAGAGTTTAAATCACACTGACAAAGGAGTACAGTCTGTGTAAAATAGTTAAGGAAGAAAACCATTACGGGAAGTACGGGGGCATTTGACTCAGGAGGTACAAACCAATAGAATTGTTCACTTTCAATTAATTCTCCTCCAACTAGCCATCCACAGGTCATATGACCATACCGTTTAGCAATAGCAATTCGGAAATGTAAAACTCAAATAATAATATTTTTTTTGCTTCTAAAATACCTTTTAGCCCCCCTTGCATATAAGTACGGTTTATTAAAATGTTATATGTACATTGGTCTATCGGTGGCTTCGATGGATTGGCATAGCCAATTCCTTCCTTCTGAGAAGTGGACGTCATGGCTCCCATCTGATCCGCTTACTCAATCAAAAAGGATTGATTTGTGACCAGTTAAAACACCCGAATAATCCACTCGTTGGGTCATCGTGAACCACAAAATGCTAATCTAGAACCGACCTACAAGGGGGAGTACGAGTGAGGCGGGAATAGAAAAAAAGACAATACAAAGATGAATAGATCACTAGTTTCAAAATGGCTTGTATATCAATTGTTACTATTCCGTTGTCTATACAACGGAGTGAAGGATCTGTTCTCTTATTGTGTTATGAATGACTCTTATTGTAAAATACTCTTTTCCTCCTCCTTGTCTTCCTTGTCCTTGTAAAGTTTTAGTTTACGATGAAGGAAAAAACTTTTTCTTTGCCAATTTGTGTACCAGTTTAAAACTGCATAACAATAAGGTTTATATATACTCAAATTGCAATTGTTTAATCAAAAACCATCCGTTTCATTTGGAAAACAACTAAGTAGTTATAGAAGCCTAGTTTGAATAAACAATATCACTCATACATAACGCTAATGAACCAAGAATTTCTTTTTTCTTTGTCCCCATTTAAGAGCTTAATTGTCGCTGGAAATTTCATCTTTCTGCTCTCTCTCCTTCTCCCCTCATTTTTAAACGTTTTCTTGAGAATTTTTTTAGTAGACTCTAATTAGATCTGCAATTCAACTTCCTCGGCCTCGATTTTATAGATGCTCAGCGCTGCAAAGAAAGCTACATCCCTTAGGGCCCCATGCAATGCACACAAGGAGACTTTAGGAACAGCATTGCCCCAACAGTCAGTGCTAGACTCCAAACACCCTTTATTCCCTAAGGGGGGTCACGCCCACCCCAGTGGGCATATTTCCACTGGCGCTGAAATGAGACCAAAGCAACAATGAACAGGAGAAAAAAAAAAAAGAAAATTTCTTTTTTTGTCTTTTTGCTACTGATACTTACCATGTTTGTGTAACTTCTTACATTATTTTACCCCGTTGTACATTTACAAACAGAATTAAGAATGGCTACACTGACTCTTAACCATAAAGCTTGCGATTTGGAAAAGCCCAGATGAGCTTAAGCCCAAACTCTATAAATAGCATGCGCAATTCCTCCACGGTTTCTCCAATTTCTCTTTTTAACTATTACAACATTCCCCCAACTTACTTTCAATCGCTACCTTCAAATCTGCTTCCCTGACCACTATCTGTATATAAACACAATTACATCTTTAATATGACTGTAGAAGCAACATCACCAATTGACGATATTGAACAACAACGTCCAGTATACGAACCAGAATACCAAGAAGCATACACTAATTCACCACTTAAAAACCATTTAATTGCCTTCCTTGGTGAGTTTTTCGGTACATTTATCTTTTTATGGGTTGCTTTTGTTATTGCTCAAAATTGCCAACCAAGATCCAAACATCCCACAACCAGGTGGTGGATCTGATCCAATGCAATTGATTATGATTTCATTTGGGTTTGGGTTTGGAGTGATGATGGGTGTTTTTATGTTTTTTAGAGTTTCTGGTGGTAATTTGAACCCAGCAGTTACATTGACTTTAGTTTTGGCTCAAGCTATTCATCCAATCAGAGGGGTTGTCATGATGATTGCACAAATGATTGCTGGTATGGCTGCTGCTGGTGCTGCTTCAGCAATGACTCCCGGTGATATTGCATTTGCTAACGCCTTGGGTGGTGGCGCTTCAAGATCAAGAGGAGTGTTTTTGGAAGCTTTTGGTACTTTTATCTTGTGTTTTACTGTATTGATGATGGCTGTTGAAAAATCAAGAGCTACTTTTATGGCTCCATTTGTTATTGGTGTTTCATTGATGTTGGGACATTTAATCTGTGTCTACTACACTGGTGCTGGTTTGAACCCTGCAAGATCATTTGGTCCTTGTATTGCTAGTAGATCATTCCCAAATTACCACTGGATTTACTGGGTTGGTCCAATCTTGGGTGCCGTTTTGGCTTGGGGTGTTTGGAGATTATTCACCTTTTTGGGTTACAAATCTTGTAATCCAGGTCAAGATGGCGATGAGTAATTGATGGAGCTTAGCTTATTTGAGGTTTGGTATTCACAAAAAGAAAAAAAAAACACGCAAAAATACGATTATATTCAGGGTCTTTAATATACATAACTTAATGATAGTACCTATATCATCGGTAGACTTAAGAGTAGCCTCTTTATGCAACGATTTCCTATCACTCTATTTACATCAATGGAAAATGACTCTACAATCACCTACTTTGAATTCATATCACTCATGGTGAACAACAAGTCCTCTTCATCCTCACAATCATCTTTTTTACTAGCCTTTCTTCTCAAAGCAGCATCTTCCTCAGATGCATCTTCAATCTTGAATGATGATCGGTAGTCATAAATTGAGGGGCTAGTGGCTAATCCTGTGACAACAGTTGTTGGTTTGCTTTTGATAGAAGGTAATACACTTGCTGCATTTCCAGGTGTACCACTACTGACACTATTTGAAGGGACTGAATGGATGGACGATAATCTTGTCTGGCTAGCTTTTCGTTCTTGATGGCTTGTATCAGTTGTGTTAGTGTTGGTGTTAATATTGGCGTTAGTATTGGCGTTAATGTTGGTGTTGGTGTTGGTGTTGGTGTTGGTGTTGGTGTTGGTCGGCCTTGGAGGGCTTGTAATCGTGGAATGAGCTGCATTAGAAGAGTTCCCGCGTGATACAATCAACGGCCGGTTGGGTTCAATACTGGTAGCTGTTGGTGACGTTTCTCTCAATTTTGATTGCAATGACGACACGATCAATTGGGATTGGTCAAATGATCCTGGTGGCGAATTTAATGAACTCTTACGGCTACTTTGTCTTGATTGTAACACGACACTAGCATTGACACTATCACCCAATTGCTGATGTTTACCCTTCAACAGTTGATATCTACGCAATATATTCACATCATTGCTATCAGCTGACTCAATAATTGGTCTTGTCTTGACAGAATCATCTGTGTTGCTTCTCCCTAATTTCAAGTCCGATTTGCTATCAATCATTCGCACAAAATCATTAATGTCTTCATCCATATATAACCCACTCAATGCCGCATCAACACTATTACCATGACCAAAATAATCAGACAGTGGAGTATGCTGACGAATACTAGTGTTGCTGAAGCGACGACTGGCTCTGGAACCAAATGAGGACGAGAATCGTGGAGTGTTGTTGCTGCTGTCAGGGTGGGAAAACAACCCATCATCATGACCAGTGGATGAACTTACTGATCTGGGAATTGAAGTACCATACGTATTACTGTTGTTGTTGTTACCAGCAATTGGGACAGCATTGGTGGATGGCGTGCTACTTCTTGGATTTCTTAGAAATGCAGCCAAAGACGCATTAGATATTGATTTGTTGCTGGTGATTGAAACTTTTCTCTCCAATGAGGAGGGAATGTTTTGCACAGTGGTGGGCTGGCTAGTTTGCACACCCGCGTTGATTGGTGCCGGAGTCGGTGAAATCTCGCGTGACCCAACTTTGTATGGTTCCCTTGTAATAGCTTTCGTTGGCAATGATTCACCTTTGGTAAACAGTGGACTGTTACCCTTGGATGAGGTCAACGATGACGAAGGTGAAAGAGACATTAATTTCCTGGCATCCTCATCGCGTTTACCAAAATGTGCTGATAGTACCTCCTCGTGTTCGTGTAGACAAAAGTCATAATGATTCCTGTATGCTATTGAAATTTTCAACACACCCATGCTAGTATTGATTGGAGTGAAGTTTTTTTGCGTAGTATGTGATTGCTGTAAATTGGACAGATCAATAATCGGTTTAGACAAGCCAATTCTTCCCTTGGAACTTATGGGCTGATTTCCGTCGAGGATCTTGTTTCCCAAGGACAACTTTTTCATGTTCCTCTTTTTCAACTTATAAGCTGGCATTAACCTAGAGTAACCATATAGTGTCCTAAACAAAATGATTGCCTGTTTGTAGATTGTCAGTAGCTCATCAGCTGTCTGGCTGGGCATTCTTTGGTCAAATTCGATGAGCCAACGCTCTAAAACAACTTCCTGCTTTTTGCCGTTTGCATTTGCCACAGTCCAAGGGTGTTTTTGATCATCAAATAGCACCAATGTTTGATTTGCTGGCAATTGTCTCAAGTCAAGATACGTTTCAATTATCATTGGTGGGATTGTCACCACATCGGCTGTTTTCCACAACTTTAAATCTTCTTTGCTTGCGCCATACAAAGACAGCATATGAAGGTTGAACCATTTGTTGATTCTTTGACTTTGTTGGTCAATGTTGTCACCATATGGCGATTCATTAAACGATTGCGATTCAAACAGTCCTCTCGAATCTAGTATAACTTGAGCTGCTTTTGTAAAGAAATTTATCAATACTTGGGTAAGCTTTGCAGTTTGCTTCTTGGCTATAGCGTCACTTTGAGGTCGAGTATTGTAATCAACTGACATGGTGAATAATGTAATGTGTTTTGTAACTTTGGATATTTGGTGTGGCGAATAAGTTGGACTCTTTCTATATGAAACTCAGGCTATGCATAATCACTGGAAATATTTTTCTCCCTATAGGATTTGATTGGCGTTGGATGGTCTATGTTTCGCTCCTATTATTTTGAAAATGACAAACTCTTCTTTCCAAGAGTTTCTCAATGATGCTGAGTAGGGTGTATTTGTTTGGTTTTGTTGTTGCCAAAAGAAAAGAAAAAACTGTGGTTGTAATTTGTGTGTATGTGTCTGTGTTTAAGGAAAAATGATCCGTAGACGCGAAAGTTTAGTAATGTAATCTCTGTTGTTGCTTTTTTAGGGCACACACAACACGCTTTGTAGATCTGAAGGGCCCGAACTGTGCTTAAATATATCTCTTCAAGTGTAGACTATTTGCCGAAGCCTCTTCTTCCGTATTGAAGTGCCTATGTGAATGAAAGGTGGGAAGCGTTGAATAAATACGTGTATCACTCGTGCTCCTTGTGTAAAAATGCGTGTGCAAAATCTAAGATGGAAACACACTGAGTGATGATGATTTTGGTGATGTAGCAGATACGAAGTTCTGTACGTTGATTGTGTTGCTTGGTGAAGGGGGTGGTGTGATTGTAAAAAAGTGTAAGGAAAAGTTGTGTTTGGTTCTTTCTCTTCTCCTTGTTGTTGTAAAAATGACTCAGATTAGGGAGTGAGTGAGCGTGTGCGTGTGCTTTAGATTGTTGTGCTCTGTTATTGTTTTTTATTTTTTCTCTTATCTCAGGCAATGATAAGATACACACCCTCACTATATAAATAATAATTACGATAACAACATACATCATTACTATTACTACATTATACAAACTATGGATACTACATCATACTACTTTATTTTCACATGTTTATGCTTGAATGAGAAGCGTCACCCATGTTCTGATACATAAAAATAGTTTCCTGATAGCTCCAGTATGAGCCAACCTGTCTTAGATCCGATCTCATCAACTCATACACGTGGCCGTAGCATGACTAATATAAAAACTTTTAAGAGTATGACCAACAAGAACTACCAACTTAATGGTATCACTAAAGCCTCCACTACAGAAAAGAGTCACCTGTTGATGTAAACTCGCTTAATATACGGTTTCTTTCCCCGCTGCAACATGCCAAAAAAAAAAAAAAAGAAAAGGAAACCTTAATACTGAGTCAGCAGAACAATAGTCCTTTAGTATGTAGTTAGTAGTTGGATGTAACATCACTCAATATATCATATGATCTCTGTATGCAAAAAGCGTATTGAACAGGGTGTTATTCCTCTTTAGTTGGCGGTGACTGGGTGCTGGCCACCTCATACTCTTGTAGAGTAAGCTCACTACAGTGGTTGTAGCTCTCAACGTAAGCTTTTTCTGCACAAGCCGCACCGCTTTATGGACCGCATTGATGGGGCGAAGAGCGGGAAGAAAGACAAAAGAACGGACTGCGTCTCCATCTCGCCTCATCGTAAATGAACCAGAACCAAATTTTTTTTTTTTTTTTTCCTTTGTATGTAATGCAAAACTCATCAGCACCACAAGCCTAATCACATATCCCGGGCTAGCCCTAGTCTACGAAAAACCTGTCATGGAGAAAGATAACTTCGATATAGTGAGGGCACAATCCCCCAAATCATACTTGTACACATCGGTCGCGCTGACTCATTTAGGTGAAGTGGCATCAAAAATCATCTCGGTGCTAATTGCCCAAGGTCGTCAAACCGCTAAAGAATTGAGTCAACGTACCCAACTTACATTAAAATCAGTCAAGTCAGCACTTGTTTCATTAATTCAACTTGGTTGTGTATATTTCTGGCAGGACAGGGATAAATCTACCCATTACTCGCTCAATGAAACTGGGTTAAAGATATTGATCAACAGTGGTGATATATTGAACCACATTACTCAAGAATATGGCGAAGAGGAGGCAGAAGTGGTGCAAAATGTAATGGAATTGGGTCATATCAAATTGGAAGAGTACCTTAAGCAATTTGATCAGGATAAACAACAACGTTTAGCCAAGGAAAAGATCATCCTTCGATTATTCAATGAAGGGTGGTTAAAAATGTTGCGTGATTTTGATAACCATGACATGAATGATATTTGGAATCAATTATTTGAAGACACAATGAAGAAAACACCACGATCAGCAACAACTTCAGAAATCAAACGAGTGGCTGAAATAATCGCCACTTGTAAAGAAAAGATTTTAAAACTTATTGAAAATCCACCAACTGCTGATTTGTACATTCATGAACATGGAGTAAAGAAGTTGAACCCTGAATTGGTGCTTTGCTTCAACTTGGCCCGATTCGAAAAACATTCACGCACAATAGCATTTACAAATCTAGCCAAGTCAAGAATTGGTGTCTTGTCAGCCATGGTTTTCCAAGCTGGGTTGAAATCAATTGAAAGTAATAGTCCTGATTTGACACATCCTTTTCTTGAAATTGATGGATTGTTGAATGGTCCTGGAGATGTTGATGATTTCAAAAACGGGCAAGAAAGTGGACTTGTTGCTGAGAAAAGGATTATTTTCACCGCCAAGGATATATTGCGATCCCTACCCAAGGTCTTGGATTTACATGGTTCCATTATTTCCAACACTCTGGGAGTAAATGTCAAGAGAGAATACCCAGAGGACGATAACGACGATAACCTGGTCGATGCCACCACAAAGAAGATGAAACTAGAAAATGGCCACAGCTTAGCCACATCATCATCCACATTTGACTCTTCTGATGACAATGATGATCGAAAATTATCCATTATTCAGCAACATCTACAATTACTTGCATCAGGGACCTATACCAAATTCATTATCGAAGTATCACCAGGTCGCTATACAGTTTCATTTTGCCACCTATCACAAGCCGTCAAACAGTTCAACTACGAGTCCCTAATCAAAGCCACAATGAAAGATGACACATTCCGCGTACTTCGATGCATCAAACAATTACGATTAGCCGACGAGAAATCTATTGCTCAAGCAGTACTACTCAAGGAGAAAACTGTCAGAAGTCAAATCTATCAATTAGTTAAAGCCAACATTGTTGAAATTCAAGAAGTTCCCCGTAGTGCTGATCGTGCTGCATCAAAGACTTTTTACTTGTTTCGATACAAGCAACAACCTAGTTATGATCAATTGATCAATAGTTTGATTTTCGATATGGGCGAAATCATAAATATTATTACCCAATTTGAGCAAGAGAATAAGATTTTGTTGGATAAATGTCAACGTGTTGATGTCGAAGGTCATGAAGAGGAATACTTGATTGAGTCGGAATTAAAAACGTTGCACAGTTTGCAAAATCGGAAAATTAAAAATATTGTCCGGTTTAATAGAATTAAGTCGTTGTGGGATATCTACAACTTGTGACGAAAAGAGAAAATACATATAATAAAACTGCATTCAAGAATACATTGCTATCCATCTCTCTAAACGTGTCTAATTAAACTCTATTACCTCTGTTCTCTATTCATCATCTTCGCCATCATCTTCCTTATCTGGACCAACATAAGTTTGTGGGATATTAACCTCAGTCTTGAACTCATCCAAACCAACTCTTTGGGCGGTCACTTGAGCAGTATGATCTTTAGGTACATGATCAATAGAATCAGACAATTCAACAATTGCCAATGGCCCCCAGAGCATAATACCAGTAAGGGCAACAAACCAACCAACTAAAGCACGTCCTTCTTTGGCGTAAACACTGAAAAAGGCTTCTTTATTGGGCCATGTTGGCAATCCTTTTTGACCATTATTGATATCGGTGGAAATTTGTCTAGTAAATCTCAATTGTCTGATTGGTTTGAAACGCAATTGTGATTGGATAGTTCTTCTAAACATAGTGGATTCGGATACGAGAGTGACAGAGTAGAAAGAAGAATGATAGAATGAAAATTTTCAAACAGTTTCAGTTTCAAGAGGACAAAAGCATTTGCAAAGAGAGCCCCCAACAAACAAATAAACAAACAAACAAGTAAACTCATTCACCAATGAGACACAGTTCAGTTTGGATTTGTGTCGATGACATAATTCTTCTTTTAGTTCTTTGTTGTTCTATTGTGATTCGCAAAAAAAACTGTAGCAATGCTAAAAAAGCAGAAGCAAAAAAAAAAAAAAAAAAAAGAAATTGAAGCTGAAAAAAAATTTCTCGGATGCCAAAGATTTTGTGTATGATAATAAGCGGTACCTCAAGCCGAGGTAAACATCTCCATTCTCTATAACGTCTGTTTAAACCCAGCAAAATCAAATTGGTCTTCCACTAGGCCACCTCCACCATCTACCCTATATTTAAGCTTGATCCTAAGCTTCAACTTGGATCCCGGTTGACCCGAGATTTTCAAAACTTGACGTATTTGATTTTGGTTGTAAATTAAACTATCACCACCTGAAGTTGATGTGATGTGCAACTTCTGCGTTTTGGGAACAGCAATCAAAAGTTGAAATTGATCGATTTTGGATGGAGTTTTGGAACTAATGATTGCCTCTACTGTAGCGTCACCATGAACAAATTGTCTTGGAACAAATGATACTTTTACATTGCTATTTTCAAATGCAACAATCCCCTTTTGAGCACTTGAGTTGGCGACTTGACTTGTTGTATTCTTGTTGCTGTCACCAAATATATCCGATAGTATATCATTATTAGCAGTTGCTGGCGCATCATCAGTATCAATTAAATCCAACAACAAATCATCTTGAGTGGAGTTTGTGGAAATACCAGCAGTAGCACCACCACCACCAGAGCCGCCTTCATTCCGTTTATGACTATTACCTGTCTTGTGCAATTTCAATGATTCGCGTTCCTTAATTGGTGGCGCTGGCATTTTAGCAAGCAACCCGCGCTTCAATGCCGCATCCTGGCCAAATATTTCTTGATACTCCACTGCTCGAATTTGAATCTCCAAATTTGAATCGTATGTCTTGGAGTTGATTATTCGCCTCAACCGTTCAATCACTTGAGAGCTCTTGAACTTCACCGATAATTTCAATGCTGATGTCAATACATACGCAGTCAATTGAATGTGCTCTTGACGGGAGTATGTAGAATTATCAAGCAACTCATCAAACAAGTCAACAATTTTCGCCTCAGTCACTTGCTCCGGTTTGTCACCCACTTCAACTGTGGATCCCAATATCATGTCCCCATACTCACCCAAAGTCCAAATGGTAACCAATGCTAACCCAAATTGACTTTCATCCTGCAAACATGACGAAAACAACTTCGACACAACATGCTTCTTCAACTCCTGGTCATTACACTGCAAAATCAAAGCAAGCATGTTGGAAATGATATCAGGTGTTAACGCGTTACCTCCAGCTTTCAAAGTTCTGACCAAGGTATCATAATGCCATTTATCATTTGGAGAAAATTTGTTTGCAGCAATAGTCAACTGTGAAGTCACATACAGTTTCAATTCTTGGTCATTGCACTCTTCCAAAAACGTTAAAATTTCTCTCGCCAACACTCTTATATTTTGTTCATTAATGATACCAAAAGATAACTCCAACGCTCTTCTTTTGATGGAAATATCTCCATCAGTTAAACAATTGACAATGGTTGATCTATGCCTCTGAACAGCCAATGGCTCAATATTGACAATGCTCAATAACGTATCTAAAGCAACATAACGCGTATTATTATCCTTTGTAGCAAGGAATTTACCCAAGATATTGACCCCCAAGATCTTCAATGATTGATCAGATTGAATAGCAAAAATGGTCTTGACACATTCATACAAGATGGCGTTGGCAGCATTTTTTCCACTATCCAAATTCGATACAACTTGAGTCAAGATGTCGTTAATTTCTTCTGAAAAGGGTAAGTCAATTGCCAATGTTCGGATAGCAGACAATAAACTAACTTGCAAAAACGGATCAGTCGTACCCATAACATCATAATCTGGTTGATACCCCATAGTTGTAACTCGTTTCAAATGACCAACAATCTTGGGAATTGTCTTTGTCAAGGCTGATTTATTTTCACTCGATACATAATACAATGCCTCAATCAACCTCAATGTACCCAACAACACCGATGAGTTTTTCTCATTAATCAAATCCAATGCTTTCGGCAAGAAAAACTCTGACAAATCAGGTTCCTTTTCGACCAATTTAGCAGCAACAAAGCATGCCTTCTTTCTTAAAAAATTATTCTTTGAATCAATAATCGTTTCCACATTGGTGTACAAATCACGAGCCAATTCAGGTGAGGCAATATTACCAAGACAACAAAGCGCTAATCCAACAATGTATGCATTGTGATGTTGCATGTCATTATCCAATGAGTTTGTCAACAAGGTCAACACTTCTTGATTTTCATCCAAAATCAACATGCACGCCAAGTATCCCAATCGTTTGTCAGCAAATCGGGGCGACGCAAGTAACTTGAGACATTCCACTTGACCGAAATGGGTCTTTTCACCCATAATGTACAAGTACAACAATTTTGAAATATTGATTCGCCTTGTTGTTTGATCAAGACTGACATCTCTGAATGATGTCCTAATAGCGGCCGATTCTTTTTGAATAACAGCACGTTCGTCAGCAATCGTCTTGGCTTTACGAACTGACTTGATGAAAGAACGTAAGGATCCCATTTGATGGATGTAGGAGGAGTTATTGCGAGTTTGTTTTGATGTTACAGAGCTACGCTGTCTGTTTTCCTTTTTTTTTTTTTTTCTTTTTTCAGAGCCTGTTTTGTTGATTTTGAGATTCTTTTGTGTGAGGTGGAACAAAGAATTGGATCAGAGTTGAAAGCTAGGCGCGGGTGATTTCGTGAAATGGAGCAATGACAGAGCTCAAGACTATTCTCAACCATACCGCCAATGCTCCAAGCCTCTACATCTTCTTCATTATAAAACTATATTTCAATTAAAACATTTGTAAAATGGGTGCGGGGATTAGGTTATATGATAAAATTATTTACAAAACAACACACTTCTTCTTCTTCTTTTCCTTCTTATCTTTTGCCCTCAATGAAGCTCTAGTAGCAGCTTCAAACACTTCTCTAACTCCTCTTCCAGTCTTGGCGGAACATTCCAAATAATCAGCAGCACCAATCTTTTGAGCAACAGCCTGTCCTTCAGAAGTTGAAACTGGTTGTTGTTGTTGTTGTCTCAAGGCTTCAATGGTATGGGGATCATCTCTTAAATCAGATTTACAACCAACAAGAATAATGGGGACACCTTGACAGAAATGCAAAACTTCTGAGATCCATTTTTCCAAAACATTATCCAAAGAATCGGGTGAATCAACTGAAAAACAAATCAAAATGACATTTGAATCTGGGTATGATAATGGTCTTAATCTATCGTAATCTTCTTGACCGGCAGTATCCCAAAGTGCCAACTCAACTTTTCTTCCATCAACTTCAACATCAGCAACATAATTTTCAAAAACTGTGGGAACATATACCTCTGGGAATGTACCTTTGGAAAATACAATTAATAAACAAGTCTTACCACAGGCACCATCACCAACAATGACTAATTTTCTACGAAGTTCAGCAGGACCGTTCACCATTGTATTGATATGTATATGAATGTGTTATGTGATGATATATCGGTTTGTAAAAAACTCTGTCTTATGAGATATTATGTTATGTTAGACGTGTGTTTATAGTTTGTTGAGAATTTTTTTTCTTTTCTCTTTTTTTTTTTTTCTGTCGATAAGGAGAAAATCGTCTTTAAGTATGCAAAAGAAAGAAAACAAATAAACAAACAAACACCACCAGTGATTGAGGTCTTTGGAATTGATCTATTTGGTTGTCAAAAAAGAAATAAAAGGTGAGTACTATATGGTGGTTAAATCTAATCTAATCGTGTGATTTGATTGATTGGGTGTATATAGAAATGGTAATAAGAATAAGGTGTGGTGGTGTTGAATGAAGATCACAAGAAAAGAAAATTTTTGTTAATACAAAATGTAGGCGCAACAATTGTGGAATTTTCAGTGTCAAATTTTGTTGTCTTTTGACACTAACAAAAGGTAATGCTATAAATAATCAAAATACGTTAATATGAGAGAAGGTATTGTTTTTGTTTTGTGGCGGTGTACACGCACTGAAGTTTCTCGTGTAATTGGAAGTGGCTGAGGGAGCAGAATGTCAAAACGATACTCTTGAAATGCGCAGTCGCTATGCATAACTGGACTCGATTTCGTGATGCGTGGATAGCATATGTAAGGCGGGCTGTAGACTGTATGGACTAAAATCAGGTCATTCTGGTACCTACTACACATTGACCTTTTCCATTCACGCCTCGTGTTTACATAACCCTTCTCCCTCTACAATGCAGAAGCATATCACAGTGTTGTCACTCTCTTTCTGTCTTTTCCATCCGTTTGACCACAAAGAGCCATTGAGGTACAATATTTGTTCCCAAAGAATCATATGCTCTGGCGAAGAAACTGAACTCGAATTGGGTGTTTAAGTTTTCTTCTCTCTCGCCCCTTTGTGCTTTGTGATCTTATAATCCAAAGCAATTTGAGATTTCAAAATTTAACGTGTCACCCTCTTTCTTTTCTTGCTTGTGTCGTATTTTTTAAAGCTTAGACCCCCTTCCCCCTTTCGAAAATTCTCTTGGTAGCAGCACCGGTGGAAAAGAAAAAAAAAAAAAGAAGATGATAACAACCGAACAGTGCGAAGGCAATAATCAGAATAGTAGAAGTTTTGTTTTTACGAGGTAACATCTTTGACAGCTCTGCAATAATGGAACTTCAGCGGAGCTCATGTCCACGGAATTTTTGCAACTTCTGATTATAACGAGTACTCCTATTACGCCTTCCAAAGTATAAAGCTAAATTACAACTGGTAGCATTTGATTAGGGTATAGCAATTCTTGGCCTCATCATTATCACTTTCAAGTAGTGTCAATGGTGTTCATGACTTTGAGACTTAAGTAAAGAGGTAATCAAGTGTTTAAAATGCCTGGTATTTTCAATAATCTCGCATAAAAAGAGTTCTCTATATTAAGTATCAAATTTTTTGGAATTTGTTTGAATTTGATTGCTAAAAAACAACAAGATTAAACTATCCCTGAGAGTGGTGCATTTTACAGACTCTTCAATTATGAGACCCCACAAAATTGGATAAGATATGAAGGAATCTGCCTAATAAAGAAAAAGAAGGCTCTTTATCTTCCATCAACCCTTATGCTTACGGACCAAAAGCTATCTACGCAAATATAAAGCACGCAATAGTACGTGCTCTTATCTTCTGCTATTTATCCAATTGGAATCACCTGCTCAGCACACCACTGGAAAATTGTGGCTCATTGGTTGTGAGTGATAAGAAATAAGGACAACATTTTTCAAAGCTTATCTTCTTTTGGTGCCTTACGGAAAAATCCCCCTCTCTCTTTTTCTTTTGCTATGAGTTTTTACGCACAAAAGATAACAAAGATAGATGCTTGTGACATATTAGAGATAAGTTATCTAATCTACACAATTATTCTCCCTCCCACTAAAGGAAGCTTCGAGGGTGGGACAACTTAATTCTACTTCAAGGTGGAGCTGATATCAAAGCAGCAATCACTCTCCACCTTGGTGAAAAAAAAAAAAAGATCTACAGAAAGAAGAAGTTCTAGCCATGCTATATAGAGAAAGTTAATTACACAAAGACACGAATGCCTTTATTTGACCAATAATACACGACTAAACTTTTTGCCTAACTCCTCAGCTATACATATCGAGCTAAGTGCATAAAGTACCGACAAAAACGAAATCCGTCTCCTCACCTCCAGCTTGAAGTTGTACCCCCCAGCTAGCTCAATTGTATTCCCAATTAGTAAAGAACGCGCAAAGTAAGTTTTCGCATTCTCCACTCCTCTATTATGTCTTATCAATTGTATGCATTTTTTTTTTTACATCTCATCTTTTCTATTCGTTTTACCCAACCTTATCTAATCTACTTAAAAAGGGGAAAAGCCTGGGAAGGGGGGGAAGCGGAGTTGAAAATTCAGCTTATCCAAAAATAGAAAAGTAAAAAAAAAAAGTGTACAACTCTATCAAAAAAATGCCAAGAGTGTCAAAGAAGTAGTCTTGTGTTAGTGTTAGTGTTAGTGTTAGTGTAGATAAAAGTAAAGCTACTAAAATAGAGAGAGAGAGAGAGAGTGTGTGTGTGTGTATGTGATTATATTATATTTTAGTAGTAGTATATGTTGAATCAGACATTAACACAAAATAGAGTTAAAAAAAATAATCAGACAGACAGACAGACAGACAGACAGACAAAAACAGAAGAAGAAGAAGAAGAAGAAGAAGAAGAATACAACTATTTGCCTTGCGATTGTTGTGTATACTACTGATTAGATAACAAAACACAAAGCACCAAACAAAAAGATCGTACAATAAATGAAGAAGTGCTACTAATTATAAATAGTGTGCAACAGTACACTACCATTTTAGTAAAAAAAATTTTTACCTTTTTTTTTTTTTTTTTTTTTTTTTTA